>Ga0208979_100046_pt1 | contig 246948 bp, 198 predicted proteins | sample HotLakConsUCCSLE_FD_184738 | JGI IMG/M metagenome (GOLD analysis project Ga0208979, IMG submission 184738) | Hypersaline microbial mat communities from Hot Lake, Washington, USA - Hot Lake Consortium UCC-SLE (SPAdes) | ecosystem: Environmental > Aquatic > Non-marine Saline and Alkaline >... | reverse complement strand
CTTTTTCTAAGCACTCAGTGGCCTCAGGGTACTTGGCTCGATAGGTTTTGAGAAAGCGATTGAACGCGACATTGGCATCGGTTTTGGTTTCCGCTCGATAGATTTCCCACAGGGCTGACTTTGCTTGAGGTTGCAGCTTCTGCGGCAGCTTGTTGAGGACATTAGCCGTTTTGCCGTTTGAGGCTTTTAATAGGTTCTTGAAAGATTTAGTCAGCCTTAGCCAGTTGGCATTTGTGCAACCAGGTAATTACGGATTCGTCAACTGTCCTACACAATCCATTTTCCCCAGCTAGCAAACATTGGGGAAAACTTCCTGATCCCTCAGAAATGCTTTGTAGTGGTCTCGGTAAATATTTATTCAAAAACGTTCTGAAAGCTTTTCATAGCGTTGTTTTAGAAGTCATTGCGGTCAATATTTGAGGCTGAGAAAAGTATAAAAAAAATGTTTTTTTTTCAGTGATTTCCCTCTTTTTGGCGAAGTTTTCCACAGGGTTTTCCACAGGCTAGACAGCAAGCCTAATGCCTGATTGACAAAAACAGCCCAAAGTCAAATAGAAAATACTGAGCATACAGCTAAATAATGCGGTTGATATTTTACATGGGGAAATATAGAGCAATACAGCGGCTATTTGCTTGCTTTTTCGTCGTTTTTCCCTTTCACAGGGGCTTGAGCCCTATTCCTAAAGCCTCACTTCTAAAGCCTTACTTCTAAAGCCTCACTTCTAAAGCCTCACTTCTAAAGCCTCACTTCTCAAGCCTCACTTCGCGTTGCAAAATTAGCTTGCTTTAGCCATGAATGAAATGTCTGCTATTGGCATTCCTGCTGATATTTCTGCTGATATTCCTGTTTATATTTCTGCTGATATTTCTGCTGAGATCTCTGCTGAGATCCCTGCTGTAGAGGCATATGCAGACTCGCCTAGCAGCTACGACATGTTTTCGATTGCGACAGAATCGCGTTCAAAGATAGACTTTAGTCAAAAAATTCGCACTTACGAGCGTATTTTGCAAGAAGTGCCTGAAAGCTTCATGGCGTGGAGCTATATGGGGTATTTCCTAGCGCGAGCGGGCAGATACTATGAGGCTTTGGATGCCTATGTACAGGCGATCGCGCTGAATGCGAATGCACCGCGCATTTGGTATAACTACGGCACAGTTTTAGAACGGTTGGGATACTATAGTGAGGCTGTTCAATGTTGCAGACGCGCACTAGTAGTTTCCCCCTACTATTTCAAGGCTATGTATGCTGAAAGCAAAAATTTATATCGGCTCGCTCGCTATCACGAAGCCCTAGAAAGCTATGACCAATTGCTGAAATTCCCGGCAGGCAATGCTGCCGACGAGCTTTGGTATGGCAGAGGTAAGGCCCTTACTAAGCTCAACCGTTTGGATGAAGCTGTAGAGAGCTTGGAGCAGGCGCTTAGGATCAATCCTTATGCCGCTAAAATTTGGGCTAGCCTGGGTCAGGCGCTCATGTACCAGAAAAAAAATGAAGCGGCGATTAAACAATTTGAGAAAGCCATTAAGCTCTCTCCAAACGAGGCGCTTTACTGGCTATATAAAGGCTTTTTGCTCAAGCGAATGAATCGGTATTTAGCGGCTTTGGACTGTTTTGACCGGGCGATTGATATTGACCCAACGGCGGCGGGCGCTTGGCATCATCGGGGTTTAGCGCTGATGAATATGGGGCGTTATCCTGAGGCGCATCATAGCTTTGAGAGCGCGCTCAAGTTTCAGGCTTATGACCATAAGAGTTGGCTTAGCTTAGGCTGGGCGCTTGAAAAAATGGGCAGCTATGATCAGGCGATTGAGGCTTATAACAAATCGCTCTCGATTGAGCCGGATCAGTCTTTTGCCTTTTACCGGCAGGCTCGCTGCTATGCGCTGCTTCACAATATGTATTCGGCAGTAGAGTATCTGAGACGGGCGATCGCACTTCATCCCGATACCTACCGACAACGCGCCATGAATGATCCGGTCATGCAGTGTGTACATACGACCGCTTTACTGGCGGCTTCCCCTGCGGCTATCCCGACTAGCTGAGATTGTGACTAGCTGAGATCGTGACTAGCTGAGATTGTGACTAGCTGAGATTGTGACTAGCTGCTATTGCGAGCTAGGCGGCGAACTTGGCGCACAGCCACTGCGCCACAAAGTATTACGAAAATATATGGGCTAAAGGCCAACATCCACAGGCCAAGTTGTAATAGGTCGGTGGTTAGGTTACCCACTGCGCTAGTGGCGGCTTCCCATGAATTAGACATTTGACGGGAGAATGCGGGCTTGGTCGGTGCGATCGCGATCGCACTTTGTAAACTTAAGTTGATCGTTGAATAGCGCACTTGAGTTTGCCAGTTTTTCTTTTGGGCTTCCATTTGCTCAATGCTTTGCCTCACGTTACTCAGTTCACGAGAAACCTCTAGTACATCGGCAATCTCTCCCGATCGCGACATAATTTCCTGTAGGGCCGCTTCAGACCTTCGAGCATTGGCCAGCCTTGCCTGAATATCAACCAGCTGACTCGAAATATCCTCGGTGGAGATGGTGCGTGAGCGAACGGTGCCAATTTTGCTGAGCCCATCGAGCGCTGCATCCAAATTTTGTTGAGGGACCCGCAGCTCGGCGGTGATTTGGCGTTGGCGATCGCCAAAGTCATTCAGCGATAGCAACTCTCCCTGCTGAGCGGCCACTATCTGTCTGACCGTCTCAAAGCTTTCTTCAACAGAATCTACGCTCAGCACCAAATCGGCTCGTTTAATCAGCTGAGGTTGGGGTGTGAGTTGTGATTCTGCTGATAATTCTTTGGATGCAGCGTTTTCTGCTGTGGGTGCTGCGGGGCTTTGGGCAATATCTGCTAATTCTCCAGATTCTGTTTCAACTGACAACGTTTTTGCCATGTCGCCGCTGCTAGGAGACGGAGCGCAGCTACTCAATCCCATGATCGCAACGGCAGAGCCAGTTAATAACGTTAAAACAAGACGCTTCATAAGATTTTTGTGTGAGGGATGTGATCAACTGCGTTATGTAAGTAGATGTGCATAATTAATTACCTAAATCCCGACGCCCCCCTAACCCCCCAAATTTGGGGGGAACCGGACTCAGAGCCCCCAAATTTGGGGGTCGGGGGGCATTACGAGTAAGTTAAATCGTCTGTTAGTGTTTTGTAATTTATTTTGCTTGGCTACTTACTGTGATTAAGAGTGTTGTATTTGGGTTATCGCGTTTGCTGCTATTAATGTGACAGCTAACTCAGCCGATTCTCACTGGGTTTCAAAAACTGAAACTGATGGGCTTATCCTCACGCCGTTTTGAATCAAGCCACATGGTTGCTAGCTCAAAACATGGTTGCTCAAGTTATTCGACTGTAGTATCAACGGATTGAACGCCTTCAGAAACTTGAGCAGTTTGAGCTTTGTTTTTGCTAAAAAGAAACCACCAAAGTTCTAGGCCGATGAGCCCAGCACCGGCTGCGGCAACGCCGACTTTTAATCCGAGTGGCTGCTCAATTTGGCGAAACTCACGGGTATTGGGCTCAGCAATTTGAGCTTTTGCGGCGGGCGCAATACCAAATAATGAAATACCAAATAATGAAATACCAAATAATAAAGTTGTGCCCAGCAGCGTTGTGCTTGGCAGAGTGTTGCGCAACCATTGGCTGGTTGGAAATTGTAATTTCATTGGGATACCGTTGTTTTGGTAGATGTGTTTTAGCGGATGCCCTGAGAGGGAACCTTGGGCCGGAAGTTTCTGAGTCTGAGTGCGTTTGTGACGACCGAGACTGAGCTAAAAGCCATTGCAGCACCGGCAATAATGGGATTGAGTAGCCAACCGAAGAAGGGATAGAGAATGCCCGCAGCAATTGGAATACCCGCAACGTTGTAAATAAAGGCGAAGAATAGGTTTTGCTGAATGTTGGAGATGGTGGCTTTGCTGAGCTGAATGGCGGTGACGATGCCTTGTAGGTCGCCTGAGATTAGGGTGATGTCGCTAGCTGCGATCGCGACATCTGTACCCGTCCCAATTGAAATGCCGACATCTGCTTGAGCCAAGGCGGGCGCGTCATTAATGCCATCGCCGACCATGGCAACTTGTCTGCTTTTACCGGGTGCTTCAGACTGTAGCTGCCTGATTTGCGCGGCTTTTTGGTCAGGGCGAACTTCTGCAAAGACTCGACGGATGCCGACGGCTTGGGCGATCACCTCTGCGGTTTGCTGATTGTCTCCGGTGATCATCACCACTTCTAAACCCATCTTTTGCAGCGCGCTCACCGCCTGCGCCGATGTCTTTTTCAACGCATCCGAGATTCCGATGAGTCCTTCCACTTTGCCATCCACTGCAATCCAGGCGGTTGTTTTTGCTGCCGATTCCCAGGCGCGGCGCTGTGACTGAAGCGATTGGGTATCAATGCCCAAGCTCTGCATCCAGTGCTCGGTGCCAATTTGCACTTGGTGGCCGTTAATGGTGCCTTGAACCCCTCTGCCGGTAACCGCGTCAAAGTCTTGCACGCTGGATAGTTTTTTCTTCTCAATGCCTTGAGATTCGGCGTAGTTTACAACGGCCTCAGCCAGCGGGTGCTCTGAATTCCGCTCGACGGCTGCTGCCATTTGCAACAGATTAATTTCATTATGGTTCGCCGTTCCCCGGATAGTCAGATAGTCGGTGACGGTGGGTTTGCCTTCGGTTAACGTTCCGGTTTTGTCTACGACGATTGTTTGCAGATTATGGGCGCTCTCTAAGCTTTCAGCATTTTTGATTAAAATGCCATTTTCAGCCCCTTTCCCGGTTCCGACCATGATTGAGGTTGGTGTGGCCAATCCAAGTGCGCAGGGGCAGGCGATAATTAGCACACCCACTGTTGTGAGAAGGGCGAGGGTGAGGTTGCCCATCAGCGTAAACCAAAGCACGAAGGTAATGATTGCGATCGCAATGACAGCCGGTACAAACCAACCCGTTACCTGATCGGCCAGCTTTTGAATGGGTGCTTTAGACCCTTGCGCATCTTGCACCAGCTGCACAATCTGCGCTAACACGGTGTCTTTGCCGACTCGCGAAGCTCTAAATCTAAAGCTGCCTGTTTTGTTAATAGTCGCCCCAATGACTTCTGCGCCTCGCTCTTTTTTAACGGGAATTGGCTCGCCAGTGACCATCGCCTCATCCACCGTAGAGCTGCCTTCAGTCACTTCACCATCTACCGGAATCTTTTCTCCGGGGCGAACGATGATAATGTCTCCAACCACCACTTCTTCTAAGGGTAAGTCGATCTCTTCATTCGCGCGGATGACCCGTGCGGTATTGGCCTGCAACCCAATGAGCTGACGGATGGCATCGGAGGTTTGTCCTCGGGCGCGGTTTTCCAAGTATCGGCCCAAAAGCAGCAACGCAATAATCACCACTGCGGCCTCGTAATATATATCTGGCGCTAGCCCTTGGGAGATTAAAAAACTGGGAAACAAGGTAACAAAGAGAGAATAAATGTAAGCAGTGCCTGTGCCCAGCGCAATTAGGGTGTTCATATTGGCAGCGCGATGAGTGAAGGCTTTCCACGCGCCAATATAAAAAGACTGACCGCACCAGAACAAAACAGGCGTGGCTAGAATGAGCTGTAGCCATGCATTGTGTAAAAACATCGGCCAGCCGGGAATATGGGTGCCTAGCATCATCGGCAATGTGCCGATGATGAGAACGAGGCCGATGATGCCGCTAACGAGGGTTTTGTGGCGCAGATCTCGTTGTTGTGCTTTGCGCTCCGCTTGCTCTTGATCGTCTTCTTTGCCGATGCCGAGTTCTTTTCTTTCGCTGGCTTCGTAGCCTGCATTGGCGATCGCTGACTGAATTGCTTTTAGGTTAGTACTGCGCTCGTCGTATTCAACGTTTGCCTGCTCGGCTGCAAAGTTCACTTGCACGCTATTCACCCCCGGAACCTGCTGAATAGCCGATTCAATGCTATTTGCACAGGAAGCACAGCTCATGCCTTTTAGTTTTAAGGTGGTTGCAGTCATGAAAAGTTTCTCCTTTTCAGTGTAGGTTCCGGCTAAAGTGTGAAGCTAAGCTTGAGACTGAATTTTGAGACTAAATCTGAATTGATTGCTCAAGCAATGGCGTAGCCAGCACCTTCGATGGCTTCCTTAACAGCTGCTTCAGATGAATCAGTTTCTACAGCGACCTGCTTAGTTTTGGGATCGGCTTCGATCTGGGCAGTTTGGTCTACTGATTTGACGGCGTTGGTGATCGTTTTCACGCAGGCACCACAGGCCATGGTAGGAACGCTAAATTGTAGTTTCATGGGTTTAACTAATTTCAATTGAGCTAGAAGTGAGCTAGAAGTGAACGAGAGGTTGCGGCTGAGCAAAGAGCTGAGCCTATCAGTGAGCTGAGCCTATCAGTGCCTGTAGCATATACCCTCTAGTTAAGGAGAGAGTCTAGAGGGGGAAAGAAATTTCTCACCAAGCTTTTCTCACTATCCATCCCTCAAATCAGATTGGCGTGCTTCGATGCGCTCTGAGCAACCGTAAGCCGTTTAAAGTTACTAGCAGCGTTGATCCTTCATGCCCAAGTACACCGGCGGGCAGCGTCAGAACGCCCAGAAAGTTTGCCACCATTAACAAAGCAACAGAGGTCAGCGCCAAAGTAATATTCTGCTTGATAATTCGCTGCGACTTGACGCCGAGCTGAATCGCTTGCTCCAGCTTTTCTAGTCGGTCTGCCATGAGTACGATATCGGCGGTTTCTAAGGCCATATCCGATCCGGTGCCTCCCATTGCAATGCCGACTGATGCCTGCGCAAGTGCAGGTGCATCGTTGATGCCATCGCCGACCATTGCCACTGTGCTGTACTGCTGCTGTAGTTGTTTGACTACATTTACTTTGTCTTCTGGCAGTAATTCTGCATAGACTTTGTCAACACCGACTGCTTGAGCGACGCTTTGAGCCGTGGCGGTGTTGTCTCCGGTGAGCATGACTGTTGTTTGAATGCCGACTCGCTTTAGCGTGCGTAATAAATTTGCTGACTCAGGGCGAATGCGGTCGGCGACGGCCAACAGTCCGAGTACTTGCCCTTGCTTGCTAACCCACATCACGGTTTTACCTTCGCTCTCTAGCTGCTCGCTAGTGTGTCTGAGGCTGTCCTGCGCTGGATGATCTGCGATTTGGTGATTTGCGATTTGGTGATCTGCGATTTGGTGATCTAAGCCTTTTGTGACAAAAGCGGTCACAAAAGGTTGTTTCCCGACCTTGATTGTTTCCCCTGCTAAAGTGCCAGAAATTCCTTGTCCGACCTGAGCTTGAACAGTGGTGACGGGGAGCAAAGAGAGTTTTTCGCCTTGGGCTGCGCTGACGATAGCTTGGGCGAGGGGGTGCTCTGAGTAGGCTTCGAGCGAGGCGGCGGTTTGTAAGATCTGTTGGGGGGTGATGTGTGGCGCGGGGATAATGTCACATACTTGTAAGTTGCCGGTGGTGAGAGTTCCGGTTTTGTCGAAAGCGATCGCACCCAACTTGCCAATGGTTTCTAACTGCGCCCCATCCTTAAACAAAATTCCCTGCCGCGCCCCGCAGGCAATCCCTGAGAGGAGCGTCGGCATTATAGCGGCCATCAACGCGCAAGGTGAGGCGACCACTAGAAAAACCAGCGCTCGGTAAATGGTGGTTTCCCAGCCCCAGTTCAACAAAAAAGGCGGCAAAATTAACAGCAACAAAGCTGAGATGACGATTACTCTGGCATAGCCTCTCTCAAAGCGTTCTAAAAACTGTTGTGATGGTGGCTGAGTGGTTTTGGCTTCTTCTACCAGCCGAATGACGCGCTGAATGAGGCTGCTTTCGGGCGGCTTGTGCAGCTGTAAAACAAGGGCACCACTACCGTTGATAGTGCCTGCAAAGGCTTCATCGCCGATGGCTTTTTCTGCCGGAACAGATTCTCCGGTGATGGGCGCTTGATTGACGGTGCTGCTGCCTTCTTTAATCAGGCCGTCAGCGGGGATGAGTTCACCGGGTTTAATGAGGATGCGATCGCCCACCCGTAGCTGCTGAGTGGCAACGGTTTCCTCCTGACCTCCTGGCCGCAGCACCCTAGCTGTATCTGGCGCAAGCTGCATCAGCTCTCGAATGTTGCGCTCGGTGCGATGCATGGCAACGCCTTCTAACGCACCACTAATGGCAAAGATTAAAATTAGCACCGCGCCATCTACCAACAGATAGTATTCCTGCTGCCACAGCCCTAAAGTCGCTGCGCCGAGTGCCGCCACAATCATTAACAGGTCAACATCTAACTCTCGCTCCTGCCAAAGTGTGGTGAGTCCTTCACGAGTACTCTCATAGCCGCCAATTACATAGGCCGAGAGCAAAATCCAAACGCCCAGCCCTTGCCAGTTGCCGTTGAGGGCAATCCAACCAGCGAGGATCAACATGCCACAAACTACCGCCGCAACCAGCTCAGGATAGGTTTGTAGCCAAGCGTGCGATCTCGTTTTCCAGCTTGTTGTCCACTGGGTTTTCCACCCTTTTTTCCACAGTGTTGAAAAAGTATTCGCCATGCCTTTTAGCTGCCCTTAGCCGATAGATGATCTGCTTAGCATAAACATTGACATAGGTGTTAAGGTCAAGGGGTTAGCGATGATGCGATCGCTGATTAACTCAACTCTTAACGATCCCTCTAACAATTTCTCAAATAATTCCTCTCGCGATTTCTCTCACGATTCCTCGGTTCCTTCGACTCTTGTCGTTGCCCGTACAATGCTGACGATTAAAGAACTGACTCAAACAGTTGGGTGCGGCGTCACCCCCCGGATGGTACGGCACTATCACCAGATTGGGCTATTGCCGCAGCCCGCCCGATCTAACAGCAACTATCGGCTGTATAGCGAGGCAGATGTACAGTCTCTCCAACGCATTATGGCCCTTAAGCAGCAGGGCTTTCAGCTGTCTCATATCAAGCCAATGGTGGCGGCTTTGTCGCAAACCAAACGGGCAGATCACCTGACCGAACAGCTACAGCAACAGTATCAAACCGTTTTGCAACAGCTGGTTAAGCTACGGCATACGGCCACTGCGCTAGAAGGGGTGATTGGGCGCGATCCTGTCTGCCAGTCGCTTCAGGCAGAAGCCTTGGCTAAATCACGCCAACTAGCAGCCGAAACTCAAACGCTGCATTCTTCCACCGACGGCCTTTGGCACCCGCTAGATGCCGCGACATACGATCACCCAGAAGACTTTCAATCCGCGATTCAGCGTCTTTTACCCGATTTGTCACAGCGTCCAGAGATTGAGGTAGATGTGCTGTCTCATTTGGTTTTGGCCAGTGGCGATGTGAGCTTAGCGGCCTTTGTTCGGTTTAGTGCAGATGCTATCAAAGCTGCCAGAGAGTCGCTATCAGCAGGCTGCACGGTGGTGAGTGACTTGCCGGTGATTACAACCGCATTAGAGCAAACTCGCCTGGTTCATTTAGGGTGTGAGCAGGCGACCTTAATTGACGATCCGCATATTGCGAATGTCGCCGAGGCCGAACGAACTTTTTGGCAAGATGCTAGCTGGCAACAAAAACTTGGCGACCTGATAGATGGCAATATTTGGGTCATCGGCTATTCTCCATCGGTGCTGATGAAGCTGTGTGAGATGCTAGAAAGTGAGATGCTAGAAAGTGAGATGCTGGAGCGGCCCGTGAGACGGCCAGCCTTAGTCATTGGCCTACCAATTGGCTTTAGTCATGCGCCAGCGGCAAAACAACGGTTGATGCAGCTAAAGGTGCCATATGTAACCACAGAAGGCGCATTAGGGGGTGGATTGCTCGCGGCGGTTGTCCTCAATCGGCTAGCGGCTTCCTTAATTGAAAAGCCTGATTGCCACTGTTATTTGGGTTAGCCCGCTACTTGGGTTAGCCTGCTACTTGGGTTAGCCTGCCAATTTTGAATGCTAGATTCTGATAAACAGGCTCACTCGATTGATGGGCGAAATGAACAGGCGAATGGACAGACGAATGGACAGACGAATGGACAGACGAATGGACAGACGAATGGACAGACAAACTTAACAGACGAATGGACGTTATCATTTCAAGTAGACTTAGTGAGTAATTATGAAGACTGCTGCCAAGACTGCTGCGAAGACTGTCACCGAACCTGCTATTTTGTCGCTTTTTCAGGCGTTTGCTGATGGCTATCGTGTGCAAATTATTGAACTGCTGCGCGATCAAGAACTCTGCGCCTGCGATATTGCAAAGCATTTGGGCATTACTCAGTCTAAGCTTTCCTTTCACCTCAAAACCTTGCGCGAGGCCGGTTTGATTGACGGGAATCAAGAGGGCCGCTGGATTTACTACCGATTAAACTTGCAGCAGTTTGTCGTTTTAGAGCAGTACATCGCAGAATTTCGCCGCTACAGTCCTATTTTGCCTGCTCGAATCTGTCCTGATTAGGCTTTAGGGTGAGGGGAAAGCGGTACTTTATTGACTTGCCTATTCCTTACTCAATGGGCTTTACTCACTAAATTCTATTGAACTAAATTTTGCTGAAGTAACGCAGAATGTCGCCTTGACGACTTGACATTTCAACTGAATTTGAAATAATGCAACTATCAATCCATTTGCGCAATCCATTTTGCGATGGATTGGATGTCATCGTGAGGAATCGTATGGTACGAGTTGCAATTAATGGATTTGGTCGGATTGGGCGGTTGGTTTTGCGCGCGGCGTGGGGCTGGCCTGATCTGGAATTTGTGCATGTTAATGAGGTGAAGGGAGGCGCTAAGACAGCGGCTCATTTATTAAAGTTTGACTCGGTGCATGGGCGGTGGCAGCCAGATGTTGAGGCTGCGGGTGATGACCGGTTTTTGATTGATCAGCAGGCACTGAGCTTTAGCGAATACAAAACGCCCGATGAAGTGCCCTGGGAAGAGCTGGGCATTGATATGGTGCTGGAGTGTTCAGGGCAGTTTCGGACGCCAGAGCTGTTAGCGGCTTACTTTAAACGGGGCGTGAAAAAGGTGATTGTGGCAGCGCCTGTGAAGCAAGGTGCTCTGAATATTGTCATGGGAATTAATGACGATTTGTATAATCCTGATGAGCATCACTTGTTGACGGCGGCTTCTTGTACGACGAATTGTTTAGCGCCTGTGGTGAAAGTGATTCACGAGGGGCTCGGCATTCGGCATGGTGTGATTACCACCATTCATGACATTACCAATACTCAAACGATTGTGGATGCGCCTCATAAAGATTTGCGGCGATCGCGGGCCAATAGTTTATCTCTGATTCCTACCACGACGGGTTCTGCAACCGCGATTACGGCCATTTTCCCGGAGCTGGCTGGCAAGCTCAATGGCTTAGCGGTACGGGTGCCTTTGCTAAATGCATCTCTGACAGACTGTGTGTTTGAAGTGAATGCACCTACGACTGTTGAGGAGGTTAACCGTTTGTTCAAAGAGGCCGCGCAAGGAACCCTTCGCGACATTTTGGGATATGAAGAACGTCCGTTGGTTTCTATTGATTATAAGGACGATCCGCGCTCGTCGATTATTGATGCGCTCTCTACGATGGTGGTGGATGGTACGCAGGTAAAGGTACTGGCCTGGTATGACAACGAATGGGGTTATTCTAATCGGATGGCGGAGTTGGCACAAAAAGTTGCGCGATCTTCTTTTGGCGGGAGTTCACCCTCACTTGATTAGTTTCTTGATTTTTATCTTGATCTTTCATCTCGATCTCTCCTCTTGACTTTTTAGGGTGCGTTTAAGGAGATGTGCATAAGTCGCTCGGCATCATTAAATCTATGAGGGCGACAGAATGACTGCATGGCCCCCCTGCCCCCGAGCTCGGGGGAGATCGCGAATTCAAAATACTCAGATCGCCCTTGCAAAAAGGTGCTGAACGTTTTGCCTTAGAGCCCCGAAGTGGGGGTCGGGGGCACGCAACAAGGTGATAGATGTCCTACCTTTAATAACGCTGACCTAACTTAATTTCTCCTCAAAATTTCTCCTCAAAGATGATTTCAATTGTTTGATTCAACTGTTTACCGCAATTTCGAGGAACTTGATGGCAATGGACTCTTCAACAACTTTTGATCGGGCTGGGGTTCGCAATTATGCCCTGGTTACCCTTGCTTATTGGGGCTTTACGATTACTGACGGGGCGCTGCGAATGCTGGTGCTGTTGTATTTTCATACCCTGGGCTATACCCCCTTTGAAGTGGCAATGCTGTTTTTGTTTTACGAAATTTTTGGCATTATCACTAACTTTTTGGGTGGATGGATTGGGGCTCGCTTGGGCGTAAAGCTGACGCTATATGGGGGGATTGCACTGCAAATTGTAGCGCTGCTGCTGCTGACGCCTGTGAATGAGTCTTGGGCGATCGCACTGGCTGTGCCTTACGTGATGTTTGCTCAGGCTATTTCAGGGATTGCCAAAGACCTGACCAAAATGAGTTCTAAGAGTGCGATTCGCTTAGTGATTCCGCAGGAGGCGCAGTCGGCTTTGTTCAAGTGGGTGGCGATTCTTACGGGGTCAAAGAATGCGCTCAAGGGCGTCGGCTTTTTCTTGGGTGGGCTGCTGTTGTCGATGTTTGGCTATGTGAGTGCGTTGGTGATTATGGCGGTGGGGCTATCTATTGTGCTGCTGTCGAGTCGATGGCTGCCCTCGGGGATGGGAAAAATTAAAACAAAGATAAAATTTCGTCAGCTATTTTCTAAAAGCCCTGAGATCAACATTCTCTCAGCAGCGCGTTTTTTCTTGTTTGGTGCGCGAGATGTTTGGTTTGTGGTGGGTCTCCCTATTTTTCTGTATAGCGTTTTGGGCTGGTCGTTTCAACAGGTCGGCGGGTTTCTCGCAATTTGGGTGATTGGCTATGGCTTGGTGCAGTCGCTCGCGCCGACATTGCTGAAGCGGTTTGGCTCAGGGCGACCGCCGGAGGCTAAAACAATTCGCTTTTGGACGGGGGTTTTGGTGGCGATTCCAGGGGCGATCGCACTGGCTTTGCAAATGGGTTTGCCAGCAGCACAAACCATTATCATTGGCCTGATGGTGTTTGGAATTGTGTTTGCCTTTAACTCAGCGGTTCATTCCTATTTGGTGTTGGCCTACACCGAAGACGACAAAGTATCGCTGAATGTGGGCTTTTACTACATGGCAAACTCGGGCGGACGGCTCGCGGGTACGGTGCTTTCGGGGCTGATATTTCAGCTTTATGGGTTGGTGGGCTGTTTGTGGGTGTCATCGGTTTGTGTGTTGTTGGCTGAGCTAGTGACGTTAAAATTGCCAAATCCTCAAGTTGCTAATGTCACCACTGAGCAGTAATCGCTTGAGCAGTAATCGCTTGAGCGACTAGCAGGCATGGCGTTGGGTATTTGACTGCTGTATTGAGTTAAGTAGATGTGCATAATCAATTACCTAAATCCCTACGCCCCCCTAACCCCCCAAATTTTTGGGGGAACCGGACTCAGAGCCCCCAAATTTGGGTAAACCCATTATTGGCTCAAGGGATAAATCTTATATTTTTAAGGGGCATTACGAGTGAGTTAAACCGTCTGTTAGTGTTTTGTAATTTATTTTGCTTTGCTACTTACTGAGTTATTGAGTTATTGAGTTATTGAGTTGTTGAGTTGTTGAGTTGTTGAGTAGGTTTTAATTTTAAAGATGGGCTTTGATCATCCGCCGCGAATTTTGTTTTTGTATGGATCTTTACGGGAGCGCTCTTATAGCCGGTTATTAGCGGAAGAAGCGGCCCGCATTATTGAGGGGTTTGGTGCAGAGGTGAAGTTTTTTTGTCCGCAAGGACTGCCGCTGTATGGCGCTGAGCCCGATACGCATCCTAAGGTGCAAGAGTTGCGATCGCTCTCTTTATGGTCTGAGGGGCAGGTGTGGTCGAGCCCTGAGCTGCATGGCAATATCTCGGGGCTCATGAAAACCCAGCTTGATTGGATTCCGCTGACGCTGGGGGCAGTTCGCCCGACTCAGGGTAGAACGCTGGCCGTGATGCAGGTGTCGGGCGGCTCGCAGTCTTTTAATACGGTTAATACACTGCGCGTATTGGGGCGATGGATGCGAATGTTCACCATTCCCAATCAGTCATCTGTTGCAAAGGCTTATCAGGAATTTAATGAAGATGGCACCATGAAAGCGTCGGCATATCGCGATCGCGTCATAGATGTAATGGAAGAACTCTACCGTTTCACCTTACTGCTGAGAGAAAATGTCGATGAACTCACCGATCGATACAGCGAGCGCAAGGCCAGCAGTGCCGCGCAGTTAGCAGAAACCGCTCAGAAAGCATTGGGCTAATCGCGCTGCAAACGCCAAACATGAGCCTGCGTTATGTTTTAGACTGAGGCCGAGGGTTGTGCCGAGGGTTGCGCCTGATGTTGACCTGATGTTGCGCCTGGGGTTGCGCTTGGTATCTCAGTTGGAGTAAAGCATGAATTCTATTGTGATAGTTGGCAGCGGCCCCGCAGGCGCTGCGACTGCTTTGCTGTTGGCTCAGCGCGGCATCCGAGTGACTTTGTTAGAAAAAGAAACGGCCTTTGAGCGGGTGTTTCGAGGCGAAGGCTTGATGCCCGCTGGGCTAGATGCGCTGTATCAGATGGGGCTAAAAGAGACTTTTGAGTCGATTCCGTCACGACCGCTGACCTCTTGGGACTTTTATGTAGGCGGGCAAAGGCGGATGCGCGTGCAAGAGCCTGGCCCCCTTCTCCCTCAGGGAGAAGGGCTGGGGATGAGGGCCTCAGTCATCCCAACAGCAGATACATCATCAACTCGCACTTCCCTCAAGCCCAATAGCTTGGCAACGCAAATTATTGATCAAGGGGCGCTGCTGAGGGCGATGGTAGAAAAGGCTCAGCAGCTGCCCAATTTTGAGTTTTATGCGGGCTGGCAGGTGAGCGACTTGCTGCGCGATGAATCAGGCGCAGTGGTGGGCGTGCGGGCCGCTTGTGAGGGTGAGCAAAGAGACTTTTGGGCGGATGGTGCGATCGCCTGCGATGGTCGTTATTCTCGCTTGCGGAAACTCGCTGGCTTACAAATTAACCAATCGCCTGCTCAGTTTGACGTGCTGTGGTTTAAGCTGCCCGCGCCGCCATCATTCAATCAACAAGCTGTCTCTCAAACTCCCTCTTCTCCCACTCCCTTTATTGCCTGCCTACAGGCCGACCGCCAGTTTGCCTTGTATCCTTCCTGGGATGGTCGCTTACAAATTGGTTGGATTGTTGAAAAATCAGCGCATCAGGCAGGCGGATTGGCTGCACTGAAACAAAAAGACTGGATCGAAGAATTTTCGCAAGCGCTGCCGCCAGAGTTGGCGCAGCATTTTCGCGATCGCCGAGGTGAGTTAGAAGGGCCAATTTATTTAGATGTGCAGGTGGGCTGCTGTGAGCAGTGGAGCATTCCAGGATTGTTGTTGATTGGAGATGCGGCCCATCCGATGGCACCCAACCGGGCGCAAGGCATCAACATGGCGCTGCGAGATGCCATTGTAGTTGCCAATCATTTTGCCGCCTTAGCGCCGGAATCAGGCGCAGATTCTCATGCAGTTTTTCACAAACTGTTTCAGGACATTCAGGCTGCGCGTCAGCCCGAGATTGAGGCGGTGCAAGCCATGCAGCTCAGCGAGTGGCGCAAGGTGGCGTTTATTTCGCAGCCTGGGTTACCCTATTGGGGATTCAAGGCAGTGATTTCTCTCTTGGGTCGGTTTGGGTTTGTGCAAAATATTTGGTTGCATGAGCAAAAGGGGCTGCGTGAGGGTGTGTTGCCGGTTCGGCTACAGAACGTGAGATAGTCGGCTAAAACGCGCCTGTGAGATAAACTATCAAGCTATTGCAATATTCATAATTTTAAGACTGTATGGTGTTTATAACATGGTGTTTATAACGGCTGGTTTGCGTTTTCGCCTGTTCGGCAGTCTGTTCGGCAGTGTATGCGGCAGTGTGTGCTTAGCGGGGTTATTGCCGCTTGCTTTTGCTGCGCCCGCCCCAGCGGCAGAGCGCGTGACGCTAACCTATGGGTTGGCGGAAATTTCAACCTCGGTAGCAGCGTTGAAAGACTATGCTGAAAGTGGTGAGGTGAATGAGGAACTTGCTCCTTATCTGAGGTTTTTGAACGAAGCGCAGCGATCGCAGTTTCGCGCAGCGCTTCAGGTTCGCCAAGATGTGAGCCCAGTCGAAATCTCTCAGTTTTTATATTCTTCTATCGGCGACAACATTTTAAGATCGCTGGGCGATATTGTGCGTACCCAAAGCCGTCGCAATGGGGCCAAGGGCTTACGCGGGGCGCTGGTTTTAGCCGCTGCTGAACCCGGCGGACTCTCGATTATTGGCGTACTCGAACAGTTCCCCACCGATAACGTTCGCATTGACTCTCAGCGTGTGTTTCAGGCCATTAATGGATTTAGCGGACTCATTGGCGAGACTCGGCAGGCGATCGCCGCGATAGAACAGCAGGCGAGTACGATTGAGCTAGGAGAGACTTCAGCGAATCTGCCTGACTTGGCTGCGGCAGGCCCCTATCCTACGAATGTTCAAACTTTCACAGTTGTTGATGAATTGCGAAATCGCACTTTGGAGCTTGATCTTTATTTGCCACAGTCATCGCCGCAGTCATCGCCTGAGGCCCCTGCGCTGTCGCCTGCGCCGTTGGTGATTGCCTCGCATGGGCTCGCGGGCGATCGCGAAGGGTTTGATGTGATCGGTGAGCATTTGGCTAGCCATGGTTTTGCAGTGGCTGCGTTGGATCATCCTGAGAGCGATCGCGCCCAGTTTACTGCCTTGCTCGCAGGCCGCGCTAACGAAATTGCCGAACCCACCGAATTTACCGAGCGCCCCCGCGATATCTCATATCTCATAGATGAGCTAACGCGGCTAAACATGCCGGGGCAACCCTTCGCGAACCGACTAGATACCGATAGAATTGGCGTCATCGGCCATTCTTTTGGCGGCTATACGGCCCTTGCCGTTGCGGGCGCACAGCTCAACTTTGACACCCTTGCAGCCAACTGCGACTCTACTGCATTTATTTTCAACGCTGCCAACACCTCTATGCTGCTGCAATGCACCGCCCTCGCAGCGCCCGAACAGTTCTCTGCCGACTTGCGCGACGAGCGGGTTCAGGCGGTGATGGCAATGAACCCTATTGCTAGCAGCCTCTTTGGCCCCGAAGGCTTTGCTCAAATTGAGGTGCCTAGCCTTTCGGTTGCTGGTAGTGCTGACCCGATTGCTCCGGCCCTATTAGAACAAATTCGCCCATTTGTTTGGCTAAACGAAGCCAAGCCGACGGCATCTGACCTGGCAGGATCTGAGCATTATTTGGCCCTCATTGAAGGCGGCTCTCACCTATACGAACTGCCTGAGCTAGAAAATGCCGATATTTCGTTTGCCAATAGCTTTGCGAGCCCCGATATCCCGCTCACGAACAGTTATCTTAGGGCATTGAGTTTGGGCTTTATGCAAACCACTATCGCCCAAAACGACGCCTATCGAGATGCTTTGACGGGTAGCTCGATTGTGAGGGTTGGGCAGCAGGCGCTACCGCTGTATGTGATCAATACTTTAACGGAAGCAATGCTACAGCCATTGCCCGAAGCCGTTGAAGAGCCAGTCCCTCTGCCGATAGAAGAGCCCGAAAATTTACCAGCGGAGACTGAGCGTTCTGCGAATTAGGCTGAGTCTGGCCATGCCACTTCTAACGGGTAAAGGGGTGATGCCGGATTTACGATTTAAGTGGGCTATCCTGCTCGGCGAGCATTCATAAGCTACGTTTACTAGTTAGCAACTAACCTATAAGCGTTAAGAGCTTTTGCTTACTAGTTAAGAGCTTTCGCTTACTGGTTAAGAGCTTTTGCTTACTGGTTAAGAGCTTTTGCTTACTGGTTAAGAGCTTTTGCTTACTGGTTAAGAGCTTTTGCTTACAGGTTAAGAGCTTTTGCTTACAGGTTAAGAGCTAACTAGTAAGCGTTAGTAGCTTTTGCTTACTGGTTAAGAGCTTTTGCTTACTGGTTAAGAGCTAACTAGTAGGCGTTTACAGCTTTTGCTTACTGGTTAGCAGCTAACTGGTAAGGAATAGGCAAATAAATAAGGTGCCGCTTTCCCCTCACCCTAAATCCCTCTCCCTGGCGAGAAGGACTTTGACTCTGACTCCCTTCTCCCTCAGGGAAAACGCATTCATGCAGCCGAGGGATTACTCAACGGTGTCCGAATAGGTTGGGGATGAGGGCTTTTAGTCATCATGAAGCAGGGACATTATTAAGGCGCACTTCCCTAAGCAGGTGGTTTTTGCTTTCCGGACTGAGCTAACACTGCTCCGAAAGATCTCGTAGCGTCGCTTTGCTTAGTTAAATTTTTTTTGGCGTCAAGAAATAATAAAGGGTGTTTATGGCGAATCAACAGTTTGATGTGTTTTTATGTCACAACAGTGAGGATAAACCAGCTATCAAAGAAATTGCAGCTCAGTTAAAAGCTCAAAATATAAAACCTTGGCTTGATGAATGGGAATTGCGTCCCGGTTTTGAATGGCAAGACATCCTAGAAGATCAAATCGGGCAAATCAATTCAGCTGCTATCTTTATCGGTAACAATGGCTTAGGCCCGTGGCAAAAGCAAGAATTAAAAGCATTTTTGAGGGAGTTTAATGATCAAAACTGCCCCATAATTCCTGTGCTTTTGAACTCTGCACCAAAAATACCCAAATTACCCCTATTTCTCAAAGGAAAAACTTGGGTGGATTTTCGCTCTCAAAGTCCAAATCCCTTCAGTCAGTTAATTTGGGGTATAACCGGGGAGCGGAAAGCAATTATTGATGACCCAATAATTACTATACCTGACCCAACAACTATAAAAGCCAATCCAATAACTATCAAACCCGATTCAATAACTACAGAGACTAAAAAATTAGAGTGGGTCGGAGATTGGTTTGTTCATGTAGGTGAGGGAGAAACCAGAACATGGGCGGATTGCGTAAAGTACGGTTTTATAAGTGCTGGACAAGGGGTGAGATATTCAGGTTCATTAAAGAAACTAGAAATTGGTAGCACTATATATGCATACATGGCTGGGTTGGGCTATGTTGGCTTAGGCAAAGTCATCCAAAAGGCGATTCCTATTAAGGATTTTACTGTAGGGTCAGAGAAAACACCGCTACTTGAAGTAGAGCTACAAGCCAAATACCCTGGAGCAAACAGTGATAATTTAGCTCTTTCAGAATGGGTTGTTGGGGTTAAGTGGCTTAAAACTTTTCCCAAAGAGCAAGCGCGTCGGTTTGTTGGTGCATTTGCGAATCAAAACATTGCCTGTAAACTCACAAATAAAGCGACATTAGAGTTCTTGCGCGAAGAATTTGGATGGGCGGGAGATTGGTTTGTTAACGTAGGAGAGGGCAACGGGCAGCGGGCATGGGAGGATTGCGTGCGGTATGAATTCATGAGTGCGGGGCAAGGTGCCCGATTTGCAAATGCCATAAAAAAGCTGGAGGTTGGCAGCACGGTTTACGCTTATATAGGTGGTTCGGGCTACGTTGGCTTTGGCTCTGTTATAGAGAAAGCGGTTCTAATTCAGGAGTTCAGCGTAGGGCCACAAAACGTACCGTTGCTTGAAATGGATCTTAAGTCGGATGGGCTGCATAAAAATAGTGATAGCGTAGAGCTATCGGAATGGGTTGTCCGTATAAAATGGATTAAAACTTTCCCGAGAGAACAGGCTCACTGGTTTTCTGGTGCATTTGCTCATCGTAGTGCAGTCTGTAAATTGAGAGAGAGGAAAACTTTGGATTTCTTGCATAGAAAATTTGGCGAGTGAGACGGCTGTGCTTGTCACTAAGTTTGCGGCGAATTAGGCGCTTTCCAATTTATGGGACAATCACCCTATAATTAAGGCAAATTGACCGCATTTTTGTTCAAACTCATGCCAAAACATAATCCTGCTGTACTGAAAAAGGTTACTGTCAGCCTGCCTTTTGGCATTGGTTCTGCGTCTTGGGAGGTTGACCCGACTGAGCGGAATGCGGCTTGGGAGCTATATGTGGAGCTGGTGACGCGGGTGGCGGTGCAGAGTTTGAATCCGCAGGAGGGGTTGGTGCGAGAGGCGATGAATTCGCTGTATAGCTTGTTTGGCTCTACGCGGGAGATTTTGCGGAAGGCGGGGCCGGATGTGGGTGCGTCGCATGATTCGGTGGGGGGAATTGCGATCGCAGTGCTCAACAATGGCCTACGCCCGTTTTTGGCTAAATGGCATCCGCTGTTGCAGGAGTGGGAGGGGCAAAAGCCAACGGGAATGAGTCCGCAAGCGCATGAAAAGGCTTGGGATAAGGAGATGATTGTCCGGGGAGAGTTGGACGCGCTTAGAAAGGATTTGGCGCAGTATGCGGATGCTTTGGGTGCGATCGCGGGCGTAAATGACTAAAGGCAACAAGGAGGAATAACGATGAAACCGCAGTACAGCATGGTCATCCAGTGGTCTGCCGAAGATGAGTGCTATGTCGTTTATGTGCCCGACTTTGAGCGTTATTTTATGCAGCCCTGCACCGATGGCGAGACCTATGAGGCAGCGGCTAGCCAAGGTAGAGATGTAATTGAGTCTATGATTTCTTGGCTTCAAGAAGACGGTATACCCCTTCCTGAGCCAAAAGTGTTTGCAATGGATAGTTTGTCAGTGGATAGCAACGTGGCTTAGTTACAACATGATGACGCCTTGCCTTGTGACAAAGACAATTACAACGCCATACGACGTAGCAGAACACCTGCGGACACCGGAGGAAATGGCGGCTTATTTGGAAGCCAGTATTGAAGAGGCGGCGGGGGATGCTGCTTTGATTGCTAAGGCTTTGGGCGATATTGCTCGGTCGAAGGGAATGGCTCAGGTGGCACGAGATTCGGGGTTATCGCGTGAAAGTTTGTATAAGGCTCTGTCGGGAGAACGCAGTCTTACGTTTGATACTATTTTTAAGGTGATAAGTGCGCTCGGTTTGAAGTTGAATGTGGAAACGGTTGCGAGTCCGTCGAAAGGCTGCGCCACTGTAATTGCAACCCCTCAGCAAGAGTCCTAGTTGTCTGGGAAAAAAGGATAGCTAATTTGGAGTCGCCTTTCAGTGCATTGGCGAAGATTGCGAGAGTGACGGAGGAATAAGGGACTTGATTAATAATGCCTGATGCGTCACATCCTATTTTTATGAGCTATAGCCGTGAGGATCAGGGCTATGTTAAGAGCTTGATCAGTGCTTTTGAAGCGCGAGGGTTGTCTGTATGGCTAGATGACCGGATTGATTATGGTGCAGCGTGGCAGCGGGAGATCGAAAAGCACTTAAGGGCGTGTCAGGTTTTTGTGCTGGTGATGACGCCGCGCTCTTACGACTCTCACTGGGTTCAGTGTGAACTCAGTTTCGCTTTGGAAATAAAGAAGCCGATATTTCCGTTATTGTTGGAAGGTGAACGGTGGTTCAGCGTTTCTCGACTTCAAGTGGTTGATGTAAAAGGGGGTATGCTCCCCCCTGATCGATTCTTTAGGGCATTAAGCGCATCTATCGTAAGTGGGTCGGTATTGCCAGATACTGTTACAGCTTCTGACCCCTTGAATGTAGCTAGTACCGTTCCTCTGCAAGAAAAAGTAACCTGGGAATCACTCGAAACAGAAGACGAGCTGAATGCTTTGCGGCAAGAGCTTGCAGCGCTACAAGCACAACGGGTTAAACAACCCCCGTCTAAACCGATTAATGGAGCCATTCCCACCAAACCGATTGATGCTCGCTACGCTGACCTAGATCGCTACCTAAAGAATGGGCAGTGGAAGGAAGCAGACGATGAAACTTACCGGCTGATGGTTACGGAAGTGGATAAGGATGAGGGGCAGTGGTGTGACCCAAAAGCCTTGCTGAACTTTCCTTGTAAGCCGCTGCGGGTGATAGATGAGCTATGGGTGAGATATAGCAATGGTAAGTTTGGGTTTAGTGTGCAGACAAAGCTGTATTTGGACTGCGGTGGTGTGGCCGATGGTAGTTACCATGAAGAGGCTTGGGACAAGTTCTGCGAGGCTAACGGTTGGCAGGTGAAAGGAACGTATGTATCATCAGTTAGGTTTGATGTGTCATCGCCTATAGGACACTTGCCTCATTGTGATCTTTCAAAGATTTTTCAAAATCAATTCCCAATTATCATGTTTGTGGAAAAACCGACTCAAACGACCTTTTACTCTGCTTTCTCTTCTCTCGTATGTAGAGTTGTAAACTGTGATCTGTAAGCGGTTTAGTCTTCCTTGAGCTTTTATTGCGATCGCCGTTTTGACGAAGCCAAAGGGCTTTTGACGATCCGATCCCTGGCACTGATCGTAAGTCGCATCTGAGAACTGCGCGGCGGCAATATCGGGGGCAAGACAGTTGGCTGGTGCATTTCTATAGTTAGGTTGAATCTGTAAGCTAACTGTGCGGAATAAGTTAGAAGGGCTGCAAAGGAATTGAGTACAATGCAGCAATGCATTCGCAGAAATGGCTGACGTGACGGAGCGATAGATGGCCGACCAGAGATTTGACGTTTTCTTGTGTCATAACAGTGAAGATAAGTCGGCTGTCATTAAAATTGCTGAGCAACTGCAAGCGCAGGGCATTAAGCCTTGGCTAGATGAATGGGAATTACGGCCTGGGTTAGACTGGCAGGATGCTTTAGACGGACAAATAGAACAGATTCAGACAGCTGCTGTTTTTGTAGGCAATGCAGGACTTGGCCCCTGGCAACAGCAGGAAATCAAAGCGTTTTTGCGGGAGTTTGTAGAGCGCGGCTGCCCGGTGATTCCAGTATTGCTAGGCAACGCACCCCAAGAACCAGCGCTGCCGACTTTTCTGAAGGGTAAAACCTGGGTTGATTTTCGGCGGCAAATGCCCGATCCCTTTGGCAGGCTAGTGTGGGGCATTACAGGAATTAGGCCCAATGGTGAGTCAGATGCGGCTAGGGCGGCTGCCAGTAAAGAAAAGTCATTAGAGCCCATCGTTACCAGTAGAGCGGTAGAAACGGCGACTAGCTTTGAAGATCAGTACTTGGCTTGTCAGGCGGCGGATTGTCAGGCGTTGCGACCAGAGGGATCGGTGCAGCATGTAGGCATTTTTGTGCCTTTGCTGAGGGATGTGTTTGTGCCGTTGGCGCTAGATTTGAGTGCTAGCTCGCCTGGATTTGGACGGATTGCCAAGCGGCTATCGGACAAGCGGCTGTCGGCTGAGGATATGGCAGAAATGCCGCACAGTTATAGCATTTGGGATTTTTTGGCGAAGGCGGAGCGTGAAACTACGTTTCGGCAGTTGGCGGTTTTGGCTTGGGGTGGCTATGGCAAAACAACGCTGCTGAAGCATATTGCCTATCGCATGGGCACGAAGCAACCGGAAAAAAATGTGCCCCAAATGGTGCCTTTTTTGCTGGTGTTGCGCAAGCATCGGGAACTGTTGGCGCAGGAAAATCCGCCGAGTTTGCCAGCGCTAATAGGTGAGTACCATGTGCCAAAGTTAGCCGGTGCCAGCGATTTGGCGGTTCCGGCTGACTGGGCAAAAGATGTGCTCAGAAGCGGCAGAGCCTTAGTGATGTTCGACGGCTTTGATGAAGTGGCAAAGGCACAGCGGCCCGCCATTGCAAAATGGCTCAATGAACAAATGCAACAGTATGGCGAGTCGGTGTTTGTGGTGACCTCTCGGCCCAAGGCTTACCAAGACCAAGACGCGGCTAACCGGCTGGTGCTGGCTTCTTCGCTATGGGTAAAAGACTTTGATCGCGAACAGCGCCAAGACTTTGTGACCCGGTGGTATGGGTGCCAAGAGCGATATGCAAACGCGGGGCGAGATACGCCAGATGTGAAGAAGCGGGCAGCTGAATTTTCACAAGATTTGCTAGCGCAAATTGAAGCGCAGCAAGCGCTAAGAGCCCTGGCAAAAAATCCGCTGCTATTGAATATGATTGTGACGTTTCATCGGCGGTATGAAGGGGCGGATTTGCCCAAGCGTCGGGTGGAGCTGTATCGAGAGATTTGTCAGTTACAGCTTAGAGATCGTCCCAGGGCGCGTCGGTTAGAGACTTTGCTAACGCAGTGCGAGGCGCAAACGGTATTACAGCGAGTAGCGTTTGAAATGATGCTACAAAAGCTGGAGAGAGTAGAGCAACATACGCTGTTGCAATATGTTGGCGAGGCGTTGGCAGAGCAGGAAGAAACGCTGGGAGCGAGAGATTTTTTAGAGCCTGTGGTGGAGGTGAGTGAGCTAATTGTGCAGCAAGAAGATGAGTATGAGTTTGCGCATTTGAGTTTTCAGGAGTATTTGGCAGCAGCGTATGTGGCGGCTAAGCCGGAGCGAGAAGCATTGCTGTATGAGCATTTGCAAGAGGACTGGTGGAAGCCGACGATTTTGCTGTATGCAGGGCTGGTGAATCCGACAAAACTGATTCGTGAGGCGATGAGCCAAAAGGAATTCACGCTTGCTTATAACTGCATACAAGAGACGCGGAAGCAAATAGATGAGGTGAAAGCTGAGTTTCGCCAGATCACGAACGCTGGGTCTAAAGGCTCACACATCACGTTTTCAGAGGTCGCTGAGCAAGTGAACGATGCTCGCTACGCTGACCTGGAGCGCTACCTAAAGAATGGGCAGTGGAAAGAAGCCGATAATGAAACTTACCGGCTGATGATTACGGAAGTTGGCAAGGAAGAGGGGCAGTGGTTTGAGCGTGAAGACCTGCTGAACTTTCCTTGCGAGCCGCTGAGGGCGATTGATGGGCTATGGGTGAAGCATAGCGGCGGAAAGTTTGGCTTCAGCGTTCAGAAAAAAATGTATGTGGAAGAATGCGGCGGCGTTCCAAATGGTCGGTATGATATTAAGGCATGGAATAAACTTTGTGAAATTAACGGGTGGAATAGGAAGATACGATACGATACGATTTTGCGGGGACACCTTCCTACGGGCGCATCCCCGTTGGGGGGAGGGATTTTACGGGCATTTGTGTGGAGTTGTGGTCTCGTCTCTCGCATCCAGACTTGTGAACTGTAACCTATAAGCGGTTCAGCCCTCTGTAAATATTTATTTTGACCTCTGTTTTAACGCAGCCAAGGGGCTTTGCGAGATCCGATACCTGGCACCGTTTATTATGTTGTATCGGTGAACTGGGCACTGGCAATGTCAGGATTAAAACAGTTTAGTATTGTGTTGTTCTTGCTTAGAGAATGTCTGTTGGGCGCTTTCAATTCGGTCAAAAGGGCGGATGCCAATCTTCTGAAATCCAAATCTTTCTGGATTCTGTTACATATGAGTTGTTCAACTGCAAATCTTCAACAGTTGCGCTATCCTGCGAATCGGCTTTCCACGCCATCGCAGGATGGCGCAAGCATGAGCTTTTTTTAACATCAGCTGGTCAGCTAAGTTTCTGAGTTCGTGCAGGCGTCTCTGCTCAGCTTCAGTGAGCGAGCCGCTTTTATTTTTATCCAGCAACTCAAAATGCTCACTTTGCTGGTCGGCAGGTACTTGAGCTTGTGCAATCTGGCGAAGGTTTTCTGTGCTGAGGGTTTGCATTTGCAGCAGCTCGGCGCGTACTTCTGTAGGGGCGCTGGCGATGCTAGGAGGTAAATTACCAGCAATGCTCTGTAGCACTAGGTCGCTCAGTGGTTGCTCGGTTAGCTCGGCAATCGTTCTCAACTGCTGAAATACAGCGTCCGGTAAGTTAATTGTTAGTTCCATAACCCATCAAGCGCAACGACCAAAAGCCTTTTGTCCTAACTTTTATCCTAAGTTTATCTTATGCGTCGTTACCCACTTTCGCCTAAAGCAGAACCTCATCATCCGCCGTGTTCGCGTCAGATATGACAGCGACCGTTTTATACTGAATTTCGCCTAGCTACCCAGCACCCCAAACCAAACACATACAAAACACATACCAAACTAAAAGGTCATTCGAACAATGGGTTTGAAAGTTTACGGAATTCCTAACTGCGGCACCTGCAAAAAGGCGATCGCATGGCTAACAGAAAAAAACATTCCCTACGAATTTATTGACACCAAAGAACAGCCACCCACCCAACAAGCCGTGAGCGCCTGGGTAAACGCACTCACCAGCAAAGCAATGCGCAACACCTCCGGCCTCTCCTACCGAGCCCTCGGCGAAGAAAAAAAAGAATGGAGCGACGAGCAGTGGATAGCAGCATTTGCCCGAGACGCCATGCTGATTAAACGCCCCCTGTTTGAAAAAGACGGCACAGCGGTGATGGTGGGCTTTCGAGCCAAAGAAGACGAAAAGCTCGCTAAGCTAGGAAGCTAAGCCAGCTAGGAAGCTAAGCCAGCCAGGAAGACGCCCCGCTATCCGGCCTCGGCCTCTTTAAAATCCACCCATGTCATCACCCCTATCCCAACCCCTAGCACCTCCAACAACAGACTCACCCCAAACAACAGACATTATCGTGATTGGCAGCGGCATTGGCGGATTGTGCTGCGCGGCCTTGCTGGCCCACTACGGGAAACAAGTAACCGTTTGCGAAAGCCATACCTTGCTAGGCGGCGCGGCCCACGGCTTCGAGCGCGACGGGCACCGCTTCGACTCTGGCCCTTCACTCTATTCGGGCCTCTCTTATAGCCCTTCGCCCAACCCGCTGCGACAAGTCCTCGATATTATCAATGAAGACCTTCCTTGGGCCAACTACGACACCTGGGGCTGCCGCCTGCCCGAAGGCGACTTTGATACCGCCGTTGGGGCCGATCAGTTTTGCGATGTTTTAAAAAAGCTGCGCAATGACAAGGCCATTGCCGAATGGCGCAACCTGCAAACAGTGATGAAGCCGCTGGCCAGTGCGGCGGTTGCCCTGCCCACCGCTGCCGTCCGGTTCGACTGGGGCGCATTGCGCACCGCTGGGCCATTTGCCCCTGGCTTACTTAAGCACGCAGCTAGCACCCCCCAGCTCGCAGGCCCCTTTAGCCGCATTATGGACTCGGTGATTACTGACCCGTTCATTCGCAACTGGCTAAACATGCTGTGCTTTTTGCTCTCTGGCCTTCCTGCCAGTGGCACAAGTACCGCCGAAGTCGCCTTTATGTTTGCCGACTGGTATCGCCCTGGCGTACAGCTCGACTACCCGATGGGCGGCTCGGCAGCGCTGGTCGCAGCCCTCGTGCGCGGCATTACCAAGCATGGCGGCCAAATTAAAACAGGCGCGCATGTGAGCCAAATTATGATCGAAGCGGGACAGGCAACGGGCGTGCAGTTGCGCAGCGGTGAAGTCATTAAGGCCCGCAGCGCAGTGGTTTCTAACGCTTCGGTGTGGGACACGCTAAAGCTCGTGCCCGCAGGCGAGCTACCGGCAAAATTTACCCAGCGCAAACAGGCCACGCCGCTGTGCGATAGCTTTATGCACTTACATCTGGGGATAGACGCCGCCGGACTGCCCGCAGATTTGGCCTGTCATTATATTGTGGTGAATGACTGGGCACCCGCAGCAGGCGGCGGCATTACCGCACCGCAAAACCTGGTGCTTATCTCTATTCCTTCGGTGCTTGATCCATCATTAGCGCCCGCTGGCAAACACACCCTGCATGTGTACACGCCCGGCAATGAGCCCTACGAACCCTGGCAAAACATGAGCCGCAACAGCGCCTTCTATGCAAGGCAAAAGCAGGCTCGCTCACAAGTGATGTGGCAGGCCCTAGCGCGTGTCATTCCAGATATTCAAACCCGCACGACCCTGGCTTTGGTGGGTACGCCGCTCACCCACGAGCGATATCTGCGCCGCTACCGAGGTACCTACGGGCCTGCGATTGAAGCCGGGAAGGCCCTTTTTGCCGGGCCTAAAACACCCATCAAGGGGCTGCTGTGCTGTGGCGATTCTACCTTTCCGGGCATTGGCCTGCCTGCGGTTGCCGCCAGCGGTATGATTGCCGCCCATAGCCTAGTACCCGTACAGACCCATCAGCAGATGCTCCGGTCACTGAGTCTTTGAATTTCTGAGGTGTGAACTGAAAAGGACAAGATACGTACCTAAAACGCCGTATATTGATACTGCTTGTGACAAACATAACAAGCGTATGATGTCCGCAGGTTGACGAGCCGTAAAGTGTATGTCGCAGGAAAATAACAATCGATTCGCTCTGTTTGCCACCTTGCTGGCGATCGCTTTAGTCGGTGGCATCTCTTTAATTTTATGGGCGATTACCAACCGGTTGGACAGAGCCGTAGAGCTGCCGTCTCAAAACAACAATGTGGCCTCTAGCGATCGCCTCCCCGAAAGCGTAACCTCGCGGGTGAGCGCAGGCGAAGAAATTTTGTTTCCTGACGCTTCTGACCAAAAACAAACCGCCATTGAGGCGATCGCCCAAGGTGATTATGCCAGCGCCATTACCACCCTTAACGCCGCCCTAGAAGATAATCCCAACGATCCAGAAGCGTTTATTTACCGCAGCAATGCCCGGATTGCCGGTGAAACTGCCGTCACGGTTGCTGTGGTCGCCCCGGTTGGCGAATACAGCAATATTGGCCTAGAAATTTTACGCGGCGCTGCCCAAGCCCAGTACGACATTAACCGCAGTGGCGGCATTGACGGTACGCCCGTCCGCCTGGTGCTTGTAAACGATGAAAATAATCCAGAAGTCGCCACTGAAATCGCCCAAACCTTGGTAGAAGATCCGAGCGTTTTAGGGGTGGTGGGCCATTACGGCAGCGATGTCACCCTTGCTACGGTGCCTATTTACGAAGCAGGCGAGCTGGTGACCATCACGCCCGTGAGTAGTGCCGTTGAGCTATCGGGGGTGAGCCCGTATTTGTACCGCACGGTGCCCAGCGACAGCTTTGCAGCGGCTGCACTTGCCGCCTATATGCTGTACTACCGCGACAATCGTCAGGCCGCAGTTTATTACGATTCGTCTAACGAACTCAGCAGCTCTTTAAAAGAAGAATTCAAAAGCTTTGTCACGGCCTGGGGCGGCGATATTGTGGCTGAATACGACCTCTCGCAAACCAGCTTTGATCCCAACGTTCAAGAGGCCGCTCAAACGCAGGGCGCCGACACCCTCATGCTGGCACCTAGCATTGAAACCCTGCCAGCCGCCGCCGCTGTGATTGAGTTTAACAAGCGCCGTCTGCCCATTCTCGGCAGCGATGAGCTTTACAACCGCACCATTTTGGCTGAAACCGGGCCAGACTCTCAGGCGCTAACGGTCGCGGTGCCGTGGCATTTGCTCTCGCGAGACTCGGTGACCGACTTTGTGGAGAGTTCGCGCGCGCTGTGGGAAGGCGATGTGAGCTGGCGAACGGCCACCACCTATGACGCCATGATTGCGATCGCTGCCGGACTTCAAGACGATCTCAGTCGGGCTGGCCTCAAAACAGCGTTAGACAACAGCAACTTTAGTGTAAACAGCGCCACTGGCCCCATCAACTTTTTGCCTTCGGGCGATCGCCGTCAGGTAGACCGGCTCGTCCTCGTAGAGCGCGGCACCCGTTCGGGCACAGGCTATGACTTTGTACCTTTCACGCTCGATTAATAGCGCTTAATTAATAGCGCCTAATTAATGACGCTCGATTAATGGGTGCATTAAGAAAAATGAACTAGGTCAACAGATCAGCCCTTTTTTTATGAGAGGGGCTGATTTCTAACTTGCGAGATAAATGTCATCAAAGCCTGCTGTAAAAGCATTTTTATCGCTGCAAGCATCTGACAATATTGTTATACTTATTTACAAAGCGGCCATAATTATTCATATTGCTCAACATTCCTCTCACACCCTTCTCTAATAACTATGAACACCACCCAGCTTCTGAGCAAGTTTTTCAAGCCCAACGTCTCTACTAACATCGCTTCCCAAACCACTCTAGCCATTGTTCGCGCCGTGCTTGGAATCATGATGATTCACAATGGTATGGACAAGCTGGCTGATATTGAAGGTTTTGCGCAAGCCTATGTGGCTTATCTGGGCCTGCCGTTCCCCATTTTCTTGAGTTACGTTGCCGCTTTTACCGAGCTTATTGGTGCGCCTTTGGTCATGGTGGGTTTGTTCACTCGCCCTGCGGCTTTGGGTTTGTTCAGCACAATGTGCGTGGCGATGTATCACCACATTAAGGTCGCTGGCCTCAGCTTGCCTTACCTTGAGCTATCGGCTATTTATGCGGCCTCCTTTCTATACTTTGCAATCAACGGACCAGGGCTCTTTTCGTTTGATGCGCTCATTGCCAATGGCATTGATACCAGTGCCCTCTCTGCTAAGGCTAAAAAAGTCATGCGTTTAGACAAAACATCTAAAGGCAGTGGCGTAATCGAAAAGTCTGAGGTCAGCGTTAAGTAAGCTAAGAAACATGCCAAAAACCGCGCATAAGTTTTGTCCAAAACCTGACAAAACTTGTACAACGGACAGGTTTAAAACACCCTCTGCTAAGCGACCTTCCCCATGGGGTGGAGGTCGCTTTTTGTCTTCTATTCCCGACCCTTCCTCTGGTAAGGTTTAGGATATCTGTTTGCTCTTTCTATCAAGCTTTTTTCCAGCCTTTACAGGAGCTACCTCTCTTGCCTGCTAACATCCCTCTGCATTTTGTCGATGAAACTCAAATCAAACAGGAGTATGTCAACCAGTCGGTTTGGCTAGAAATGTCTGGGTTTGTGGGACAGCCTGGAACGCATTGCCTGATACCTTCGGCAGATGGAGAGTTGGCGCGGGTACTGGTTGGCAAGCCCGCTAAGTTTGACACCTGGACGCTCGCAGAGCTGGCGCGATCGCTCCCCGCCCAAAAGTACGAACTAGCAGATGAATTTTCAGCCGAAATTGCCACCAAGCTTTGCCTGGGCTGGGTGCTGGGTCAGTATCGGTTTACCCGCTACAAGCAAACCGACGCCGACGCCCTGCCCGAACTCGCCTTTCCCGACTGCGCCGACCAGCGATACATCACCATCGCTGCCGAATCAACCTACCTAGTGCGCGACCTTATTAACACGCCCGCCCTCGACATGGGGCCTGAGCAGCTCGCAGAAGCAGCCCAAAAACTAGCCGAAGAGCATGGTGCCAGCTGTCGTGTGACATTAGGCGAGGCGCTGCTCGCAGAAAATTATCCGATGATATATGCGGTGGGTCGGGCCAGTGCTCAGAGCCCATCGCAAGCGCCCAGGCTGATTGACATTCGCTGGGGTGAGGCCGATGCGGCTCAGGTCACGCTGGTTGGCAAAGGCGTGTGCTTTGACACAGGCGGGCTCAATATGAAGTCGTCAGCCGGGATGAAGCTGATGAAAAAAGACATGGGCGGCGCAGCGCAGGTGCTGGGCCTAGCCAAAATGATTATGCAAATGAGCCTGCCCGTGCGGCTGCGAGTGCTGGTGTCGGCAGTAGAAAATAGCATTAGCGGCAATGCCCTGCGCCCCTTAGATGTGCTGACCTCGCGTCAGGGCACCACGGTAGAAATTGGGAACACCGACGCCGAAGGACGCCTCGTGCTAGCCGATGCCCTCACCGAGGCCAGCAGCGAGTCGCCTGAGCTGTTGATTGACTGTGCCACCTTAACAGGTGCAGCTCGCATCGCCGTTGGGACTGAAATTGCAGCGCTGTTTTGCAACGACGACGCCACTGCTCAGGCGCTGTTGCAGGCCGGTAAGCAGCAAGACGATCCGCTCTGGCAGCTGCCTCTACACCAGCCCTACCGATCAATGCTCGATAGCAATATTGCCGACCTTAACAACATTCCCAACACCTCCTATGGGGGCGCGATTACCGCCGCGCTGTTTTTACGCGAGTTTGTAGGGCGGCAAAGGCCTTGGATTCATATTGACTTTATGGCGTATAACACCCGCCGCCTACCCGGACGACCCGAAGGCGGAGATGCAATGGGGATGCGAGCGCTCTTCGCGATGCTGCAAGCCCGGTTTGCTCGCTAGTGCAAAATTCAATCCAGACATGAGGGTAAATATGCCTCAAATCTGGACAATCTAGAGGCTGCATTAAGGTCGCTTGAAGGCTGCTTTGGCACTGCTTTTGAGGGCCGACTCACAATCCAAAAATAATCTGATGAAATGAGTGAGGCTGCGACCGATTCCCTCTACAATGTCAGCAAAATTTACACAAAATTTATTTGATACGGAGGCGAAGATAAATCGCTTCGTGGGCACTGTAGGGTGGCTTGTCCTATCAAGTAATTTTGTTTAATTTCATCACCGCTGACCGGGCCTGCATTCATGACCCCAATTCCTCCCATTGCTCCATCGCCCACCTTTCGCAAAAAGCTCCGCAGCGGCATTCGCAGTAGTCTCTCAAATCTCCTCTGGCCGTTGGTTTGGATGGCGATTTTAGCGACGGCAGGTGGCGTTGGCCTGCGGGCTGTTTGGGTGATGACCCAAAATCCGCCGCTGCCTGACTGCACCCTAACCCGCAGCCTCAGTACCGATACCGAAAAGCTACTATGTGCCACTGCCAGCGTCCGTTCGGGCTCTGCGCAGGCGTTGATAGAAGCCATTGAGCTGGTCGCACCTTGGACGCCAAGTAATCCGCTGTACGAAGAGGCCAATCAGCTGATGGATAGCTGGTCGAAGGCGCTGTTAAGCGAGCTGAGCCGGATGGCCCAGCAGGGGGATATTCAGCAGGCAACGCGTTTGGCGAAGCGAATTCCAGAGCGGGTCGCGATTTATCCCCAGGTGAAGAGTGCGCTGGCGACCTGGGATAAGGAATGGAGCGTGGGCCAAGAGTTTGAAGCCGATGTGTTGGACGCGATCGCAGCCCAAAATTGGACAGGCGCTCGCCAGAATTTGCAAAAGCTCAAAATTCTCAATACGACCTACTGGGTGACCACCCGGCACGACCAGCTGGAGCTGAAGATTGACCGCGAAGAACATGCCCGCCGCGAGTTAGGCAAAGCCCGCGCCTTGGCAAAGACGGGCGATTTGAAAAAGTTGGGAGAAGCCCTGGCGATCGCGCAATCCATTGATCTTAAAACCGACGCCTGGAGAGACGCCAAGCCCGACCTCAACCGCTGGGCTGAGCGAGTGATGATCTACAGCTTTCAAAAATGGGAGCAAGAAGATCTCGATGCGGCCATTCAAGTGGTGCAGCTGGTTCCGCCCGACTTAGCACTCACCGCTGAAGCCAAAGATTTGCTGAGCTTTGGCCATGCCAAAAGGTTAGCCGGAGAAGACCAGTGGACGCCCTCGTACGGCCAAGTGGTGAACTTGCTCGAAGCGATTGAGGCCGTCAAGCGAATTTCGCCCGACAGCCCGTTTTACACCGAAGCCCAAGACAGCCTCATCAAATGGCAGCAAAAGCTGGAAGATACGGTGCAGCTACAGTATGCCAACTCGCTCGCCCAAATTGGCCAGCGCTCAACCTACCGCATGGCGATCGCCAAGGCCGAGCAAATTACTCAAGAGCGCCCTCAGCGCTTGCAGGCCCAAACCCTAGTTTCCCATTGGGAAAAAGAAATTGAAAGACTCGAAGACCGACCTATTTTAAACCGGGCCGTGCGGCTAGCGAGCGCAGGCGGCATTGCTAACCTAAGGCTAGGGATTGCCGAAGCCAAACAAGTAGAGCAGGGCCGAGCCCTTAGAATTCAGGGCCAAACCTACATCGCCGAATGGGTAGACCGCATTGAAACGATTGAAGACCAGCCCATTATGAATCAGGCTCAGCAGCTGGCAGAAAAGGGGAATTTGAAAGCAGCCATCGCCGAGGCCAGCAAGGTCAAAAAAGGCCGCGCTCTATACGACGACGCGCAAAGCGCGGTTAAAGGCTGGATTGCAGAAATTCAAATTATGGAAGATCGCCCCCTTCTGATTCGCGCCGAAAACCTGGCCGCTCAAGGCAGCCTGAGCGCCGCTATTGATATTGCCGCCCAAATTGGCCCTGACCGAGCCTTGTATGCTGAAGCCAGAACCAGTATTGCCATTTGGGCCCAAGAGCGGGAGTATATTTGGTCGTTGCAGGCACCCCCGATTGGCAGCGCTAGCGACAGCAATGAAGGCAGCCGTATAAGCGCTCCAATTGGTGACCTCTACACCGACGGCTTTATTGAACCGGGCAGTTACGAAGATTTCTAGGATTGAAAGTAGAACAAGTCAGTGGGTGACTCATCTCCGAGCAGTGGTATATTCACCAATATGAGCGATGTGACGCCCCCTTCTTTACCGCCCCTCCAGCTGATGCTGGTGGATCACGATCCTGTTTTTCGGCTTGGCCTAAAGGTGTGGCTAGAGCAGCAGGGTGATTTTACCGTTGCTATCGAAGCCGAAACGGCTGCCGAAGCGCTCGACAAAGTTCGCAAACGCTTTCAAACCTATCAGCCATCTCTCACAGATGCGGCTACTCGTAAAAAAAAGCAGCCGATTCAACCCGTCCCTCCGCCCCTTGACCTGATCATTCTAGATTTAGGATTAGGGGCCGCAGAGCCCGATGTCACGCCTGGGCTCCAGCTATGCCAGCAGCTAAAAACCAGCTTTCCTAAGCTTCCAGTGCTGGTGCTGAGCAAGCAAGCCGAGCCTGCATTGCAAGCCGCTGCTGCCCGTGTGGGCGCTGATGGCTACGGCACTCGCAGTATGCCTGTACGCCGATTGGCTCAGCTCATTCGGCAGGTGGCGGTGGGTCAGCCAGCGGCAGTGCTCTCAGAGACTGCGGCAGAGACTGAGACAGATACTGCTGTGCGATCGCCCACTCCGCCCCCGCAACAAACGACTGGCTCAGAAGATGGCTCAATCGGTAGACCGACAGATAGACCAGAAGCAACAAAATCCCAGCAGGCGCTATCTAATTCGAATGTAGAGCCACCTACAAACCGTCCGAGCCCAAACAACAACAGATCCGCGCTCTCCCCTGCTAATATTCCAGGGCCGCTGACCGCCATGCGCCTGAGCATGAGGCTCTCAGGACTACAACAGATCGATCAAGCCCTGGCAGATCTCGACCGGCAGCGGACAACCTCTTGGCTGGGCCGCATGATTGCAGAGGGTAAAAAACGTGAACTCACCGCTGCTCGTTGGCTGGTGTCTTCTGTTTGGCGGACGCCGCAGTTTGCTGACTCACCGCGACGGGGCCGCGCTGCGAACCGGTCGGATAGTGCTTCTCCTAGCTTAGAGTGGTTTTTGGCTACGCAGCAGGCTGGGTATGGTCAAAACTATGCCGATATGACTGCCGCTCGCTATTTAGATCGCGATTCACTCATTCCTAACGCTGCCGCTGCGATCGCCGCTAGCCAAAACGCCCTGAATCGCGCCAATACCGAAGCGAGACTGCAAAGGCGACCGACAGATGTGCAAACTGTTGTTTTTGAAGGCGTTTTTGCCAAGCTTCAGTATCCGCTGAAAAACATTAGCACTTCTCCCTTAGAAATCGACATTTTACGGCCTGACAAAAAGCTAGAGCTACTTTACTTAGTGTTGCGCCAGCTAGAAGATTTGATCTCTGATTTGCGGGCATCTCAGGTGCAGCCAGGGCAGCTGCCGATGCGGGCTTTGCAGGTGGTTCAAGACCTTTGGGATGAGGCCAATACTGAGTTTTTTGGCAAATACTACACGGTCAGAATTGGCAATGTAGAAGAAGAAGTGGTGACGCTGCTAAAAAGAGAAAAGCCGGTTATACAGGATCAAGTACTAGACCGCATTCCAATGGTGCCAGCGCTGTTTGGCCATTGGCTGTTTCAAGACCCAATGGTGATTGAGAATGTACCTTACTCGGCCACCACGCCTCAGGCGATCGCCTACAGCGAATCTCTGCTCGAAAATTTGATTATTCAAGTCGCCAATGCCGTCATGCAGCCCTTGCTAAACCGCTTGGCAGATGTGGAATCTATTAAAAAGGGGCTCTACGCAGGTCGGTTGATGTCTTCACGAGAGATTGAACGATTTCGCAATGATCTCTCCTGGCGCTACCGCTTAGATCGGTTGGTTAATGAACCCAAAGCGATTTTTGAGAGTCGCTACAACCTTTATGTGCTCACGCCTGTGGGTATTAAACAAACCTCTGTTTACGCGCCGCGCCGATCGGAACTCGATCGCTTAGGCGGCATTCCATTGGTTGTGACGTTGGCCATGGAAACCCGAGATGCGATCGCCCCTCGCTTGCGAACGGCTTTTTCGCTCGTGGGTACTAGCGTTGTTTATGTCCTCACTGAAGTTGTGGGTCGCGGCATTGGCCTAGTCGGTCGCGGCATCCTCAAAGGCGTCGGCAGTGCTTGGCAAGATACTAAAAGCAAGCGGCCCTCCAAACAGCGCCCGGTATATCCTCAGCCTCCTAAAAACAGCGCTTACAATCCCAATACCTCTGTAGAGAATCCGTACAACCAGGATTTTAACGAGTGGGAATAAATGAGCGGGAATAAATGAACGGGAATAAATGAGTGGAAATAAATATGATTCCTACTCACATTTCTCGGTGCAAAATTCAAATTTCCCAAGATTAAGAGAACGCTAAGGTTCCATGCAATACAGGTTTTTGGTAATGGCAGACAATCTGTTGATAACCCCCTCATAACCTGTTCTTTACTTGCGCAGTGAAAAACTCTGATAGAAATTAAAGGTGCTTAGCACGGCTGCAAGAACGACCGAACAGCTGGTAAATAAAAGCACACAGCTAAAAGCGCATACAACAGCGCATACAACAGCGCATATAAAAACGTACAGTTCATCCCTGCCATTGAGGCAAAGTTGGGAACAAAAAACGGGTGTTGCAAGTGGTGTATCTGTTCTGCTGTCGATAGGACTATTTCCTAACAAATCGACAAAACAAAAAACAAAAATAGAAAACAAAAAAGCTGACAGCAGGACTTATCCAGAAAAAAGACTTAACGCAAAACGCAAACTAACCACGCAGCAAAATTAGGATGGACATGGAGAACCTTTCTCTGACAAGAATTGGCAGCTTTACGAGCGAAACTGGCGCTGAGATTGTTGCTTACGATAATGCAAGATCGTTACTTTACATCGTGTCGGGCGGTACGGTGGTTGAGGTCGTTGACCTGAGCGACCCTACTGCGCCTACCCAACTCATTGCAATCGATATTGCTGATTTGGGTGTGCCAGTGGGCGGCGCTAACAGCATTGCCTATAACAATGACTTGCTTGCCGTCGCGCTATCAGCCGAGGTAGTGACCGATCCAGGGGCCGTTGCACTCGTTAATTTAAATGATATTCAGTCGCTAGCAGATATAGAAAGAGCCACTAAAATATTCACAGTGGGCGCACTGCCCGACATGGTGACTTTTTCGCCTGATGGCAGCAAGGTGCTCGTTGCCAACGAAGGTGAGCCTCGTGGAGATATTGACCCCGAAGGGTCGGTTGGCATTATTGATATTTCTGGTGAGTTCAGCAGCTTGAGCCAAGCGAATGTAACGATCGCTGGCTTTACCCAGTTCAATGGGCAAGAAGCGGCGCTGCGAGCAGCCGGCGTCAGACTTTTCCCAGATGCGACGGTCGCCCAAGATCTAGAGCCTGAGTATATTGCGGTTTCGCCGGATGGCACTCGGGCGTTTGTGACCCTGCAAGAAAACAATGCGATCGCAATCGTCAACCTTCAGACCAATCAGGTCGAAAGCATCGCGCCCCTGGGCCTAAAAGACCACAGCCTAGAAGGCAACGGCCTAGATGCCAGCGACAGAGATGGCGTAATTAACATTCAGCCGCAGCCGGTTTTTGGTCTGTACATGCCTGATTCCATCGCTGCTTTTGAGGTCGAGGGTGAAACCTTTTATGTGATTGCCAATGAAGGCGACGACAGAGGCGATGCCGATGCTGAAGGTCGCGGCGATGCCATTCGCCTAAAGGATATTGCTGATGTGGTGTCGCTCGGTCGCAATGGGCTAGCGTTAGACCCTAGCTTTGATCCGGCGCTGCTAGAAGATGAGGCCCTGGGCCGACTGACCATTTCTTCGATCGATGGCGACACGGACGGTGACGGTGACCTTGATAAAATTGTTGCTTACGGCGGACGCTCTTTCTCGGTGTTAGATAGCAATGGCAACATTGTGTTTGACAGCGGCGACCAGTTTGAGCAAATTACCGCAGCGCTTGCGCCCGACTTTTTTAACGCTAACAATGGTGACCCAGAAGCGTTTGACACCCGCTCGGACAATAAAGGCCCAGAGCCTGAGGCGATTACCACTGGCATTGTGAACGGTAAGCCCTATGCCTTTGTTGGGTTAGAGCGTGCTGGCGGCGGTGTTTTGGTATATGACTTGTCTAATCCGCGATCGCCAGAGTTTGTCCAGTATGTGCGCAACGATGCAGACATTGCCCCCGAAGGACTGGCCTTTATTTCAGCTGAAGATAGCCCCACCGGGAATGGACAACCGTTGCTAGTGGTTGCCAATGAAGTTTCTAACACCGTGGCGATTTATGCCATTAACACAGAGGGATCTGGCCCTAATCCTCCAGAACCGCCTATAGATGAGGTAGATGATTTATTTACCCTACAGCTACTCCACCTAGCTGACCAAGAAGCCGGGATTCCGGCACTCGCAGATGCGCCTCGGGCCTCTGCGGTGATCAATGCCCTTAAAGCTGACTACGAGAACACCCTTTTACTCTCGTCAGGCGATGCGATTATTCCGGGTTTGTTCTTTTCGGCGAGTGCTGAAGCTTTTGGCGGTGCGGGCCGGGCAGATATTGCGATTCAAAACGAGTTGGGAATTCAGGCGATCGCCTTTGGCAACCACGAGTTTGACCTGGGCACCGCGCTAGTGCGTGACTTGGTGCGCGGTGGCGAAGATGATCCAGCAACGCCCGACATTGACGAATCTTTTGCAGGTGCTCAGTTCCCTTACCTCAGCAGCAACCTCGACTTCAGCACAGATGAAAATCTGGCTGATCTTGTCGTCCCCGATGGTCAAGCCGCTTTGCCTAACAGCATTGCAGCCACCACCGTGATTGAGGTTAACGGTGAAAAAATTGGCGTGGTTGGCGCAACCACGCCCACCCTTCGCTTTATCTCTAGCCCTGGCGATATCACCATTGCGCCCGCAGACTTTGACGGTAATCCAACAGCTGAGCAGCTAGATGCCCTCGCCGCTGAAATTCAGGCGGATGTAGATGCGCTACTTGCAGCCAATCCCGACTTAAACAAAGTGGTGCTGCTAGCCCACATGCAGCAGCTCTCGATTGAGCAGGCATTGGCAGAGCGCCTAACCGATGTAGACATTATTGTTGCCGGTGGCTCTAACACTCGTTTGTTTGATGAAAACGACCGTGCCAGAGCGGGCGACACTGCCCAAGGCCCTTACCCCATTTTTAAGACCGACGCAGCTGGTAAGCCAGTGGCGATTGTCAACACCGATGGCAACTACAAGTACATCGGTCGCCTAGTGATTGACTTTGACGAAAATGGTGAGATTGTTCCTGAGAGCTATGACGCGGCGGTGAGTGGGGCCTATGCCACTGACGACCAAGGCGTTGCTGACCTGAATGCGCAGGGATTGGTTGATCCTGAAATTCAGGCGATTGTCGATACGCTCGAAGCGGTCATTTCGGCTAAGGAGAGCAATGTCTTTGGGGTCAGTGAGGTGTTCCTGAACGGTTCGCGGGGCAGCGTTCGCGCTGAGGAAACCAACTTAGGGAACCTAACGGCAGATGCGAATTTAGCGATCGCCAAAGAAACTGACCCAACCACGGTTATCTCCATCAAAAACGGTGGTGGTATTCGCGATAGCATCGGTCGGACGATTGTACCGGCAGGGGGGACAGGCGAACCTGAGCTGTTGCCTAACGAAGGCATTCCAGGCGTTAAACCCGATGGCGGTATTTCAGAAACTGACATTGCCAATGCCCTCAGGTTCAACAATGGTCTAACGCTACTGACGGTGACCGCAGCAGAGCTGTTGGAGATTTTGGAACATGGCATTGCAGAGAGTGCTTCAGACGATAGCACTACCCCAGGCCGTTTTCCTCAGGTTGCGGGCATTGAGTTTAGCTTTGATTTAACCGCTGATGCGGGCGATCGCATTCAATCTTTGGCCATCGTCGGCGAAGACGGCAAAGACTTAGATGTCGTCGTTCAGGACGGCGAGCTTGTAGGTGATGCAGACCGCACCTTCCGCTTGGTGACCCTGGGTTTCTTAGCAGCAGGCGGCGACGGCTACCCATTCCCCGATCGCGACGTGGTTGACCTCACCCAGCCAGATGACGCCCCTCGCACCGGCACAGCGACCTTTGCGCCTGACGGCTCTGAGCAAGACGCCCTAGCTGAGTTTTTAGCCCTCAACTTTGGTGCAGACAACCCCTTTAATCAAGAAGACACCACACGCGCGGAAGATACCCGCCTACAAAACCTCGCTTTCCGCGAAGATACCGTTATTGATGGGATTGTCGGTGATGGCGGCGACAGCGGTGGCGATGACACCAGCTTCTTGATCGCAGCCCCCGGTGAGACGGGTGAATTCTTCGGCAGCGATGCAGATGACTTTATCGCCGGTCAGGGCGGTGATGACAACCTGCTCTTTGGCGGCGGCGGTAACGACACGCTCATCGGAGACCTGTCAGAGCCTAGTGGCAACGACTCACTCTTTGGCGGTACGGGTGACGATTTACTCTTTGGCGGCGGCGGTGACGACTTACTCTTTGGCGAAGCAGGCAACGATGTGCTCTTTGGTGGTGCGGGCAATGACTTGCTAGTCGGCGGCACTGGCGATGATTTGCTCTTTGGTGGCGCAGGGACAGATATTTTTGCGATCGCACCTGGAGAAGGCACCAACGTCATCCTCGATTTTGAGTCAGGTCAAGATCTCATTGGCCTATCGGGCGGTCTTAGCTTGGGCCAGATGTACATCGTCCAGTCAGGGGCAAACACTGTGATTGGCACCTTTGAGGGCGAAGTGCTCTCTGTGGTGCTCAACGCTGATGCCAATCAGTTTGTTGAAAGTACGTTTCTCTCCATTTAATTATTAATTAAGGTCCGCTGAATCAGCGGGCAAAGACGTTGATATTATTGCCCTTGTTTATCCCCCAAGTCCGGGGAAGATAGATAAGGGCAATTTGTTGCGCGCTCAGGTGCGTTCAGTTAAAAAGCCATAGAATTCGTAGAATAAGCGGCATAAAAGCTTGATTTATTCAATAAATCATGATATTTCTTTTTTAGAAAATATTATTTTTAAAAAATAACTACGTCTTGTTCTTTAAGGGCCTTGCTTGCAAAAGGTTGATCAAAAGATCCGCAGTCGCGTCAACCGACGCCATCGGCAGTCATCGGCTATATGCAATAGAATATAGGGGATAGTTAATATAAACCTGTCGCATAAAATTTGGGTCACAGAGCTTGTGTCACTGAACCTGTGGCATAGAACCTGCGGCACAGATGCGCTAGTACCGATTACTTGCTGTCTAACTAATTTTTGAGTTAGATGGTCTTTTTTATGGCTTTTTGTGGGCTATGGATAACCTCTTTATTTGGCAGGGATTAAGCAATTTACCCAATGAATAATGTTTGTCAAGTAAAACGGCAGCTTAAAAAATTGGCATGTTTGCGCCTTCAAATATCATTGATTTGGGGCAAGCTCAAGATAGCGTTTGTCGTGGTATGGTTGTCAGCTGGCAAAGCTTACTTATTCAGCCCCACTGTTTCAGCCGCATTGGCTGGCGCATCAGCTGAATCTATCAATAGCAAACAATCAATAGCAAACAATCAATAGCGAACAATAGCCAATAGCGAACAATGGCGAAAACAATGGAACAAATCAGGTGAAATTCAATAGTTAAATCAATCGCTAAACGCTACCAACTGCCAGCAATTGAGAAATCTTAAACCAAAATTTATCCCCTCCCCTTAAAAACAGAAAAGATAAACACTGATGGCCCAGCCTAAAATTCAAACGAAAAACGATATCAATCCTACGGCAATAAATCTGGCGAGTAGATTAGATCCTGAGGTAAAACCACCTCCGTTTCGTCAGGAGGTGATGTGGGTGACCTTAATGCTGCATATAGCGGCTTTATTGGCCTTTTTCCCCCGATATTTTAGTTGGCAAGCCGTTGGTGTTGCTGTGTTTTTGCACTGCCTGACCATAGGGTTAGGGATTTCGTTGGGGTTTCACCGCCTTGCTAGCCATCGCAGCTTCAAAGTCCCCAGAACCTTGGAGTACTTTTTTATTTTATGTGGCACGCTAGCCGCGCAAGGTTCGGTCAAAGGCTGGGTTGGCTATCACCGCATGCACCACTTATATACCGACCACACGAAAGATCCCCATGATTCGCAAAAAGGGTTTTGGTGGAGCCATCTAACCTGGGTGATGCACGAAATCCCAAATGAATCCGAGCGGCTTCGTCTGACTAAAGATATTGCCGATGATCCTTTTTATACCTTTTGCCATAAATATCACACGCTTTTACAAGTGGCGCTGGGTGTTTTGCTGTATGGCTTAGGCGGAATGCCGTTTGTTGTTTGGGGCATTTTTGTTCGTATTATTGTTGGCTTTCACAGCACATTTTGTGTTAACAGCGTGTGTCATATGCTGGGCTATCGCAACTACGATACAAAAGATACTTCTACAAACTGCTGGTGGGTATCGCTATTAACCTTTGGGGAAGGCTGGCACAATAATCATCATGCGTCTCAGTTTTCCGCTCGCTTTGGTTTGCGCTGGTGGGAACTGGATGTGGTCTGGCTGACCATTCGCGGTTTAGAGTCTTTGGGTTTGGCAACACAAGTGAAAAGAGCCAAATAAGACAGGCCCAGTAAGACAGGCCCAGTAAGGCATGGAAGAGACTCATTTACCTTTCTACTAGCCGTAAGCGCCTAGCCTATGTGCGATCGCCAAACCCCTTCTTTGCCACGTAGCTAATGCAGCCTCTTGTAGCTAGTGCAGCCTTTTGAAGATCCCTGGCATAGGCAGCGGCTGGTACAGCGAGGCGATCGCTAGCCGCTGCAAATCGTTTTTAAAATTTGCAGATAAATTTTCAGATTATGCCTTTGGGTAGATTTTCTGGCAAATTGTCTTGCAGATTGTTTGGCAGGTTGTCTTGCAGATTTCTGGTGGACACAGTTAATAAACAAAGCTTTCGCAGCGTATTGCAAGCATATTTCATTGAGCTTTTTTAGAGGTCAATGCCTGCTCTGAAAGAGACGATTGCCTGCTCTAAAAGAGACGACTTTGGCCAAAAGCAATAGCAAAATGCCAGAAACTACACCGTAAAACTGCACCGTAAAACTACACCGTAAGCGATGAAAGGACGCTTTTGAAGACGCCTCAAGTAGCGCTTGTACCTGGCACTTTTTAAGCTTTTAGAATATCCTGTCAGGTATTAAATATCTGTTTTGAAAGCATTAAATTGAATTTTGTCTCTTGGCTGGATAACTCTTGGCTGGATACTAGGAGGTCAAAATTTTTTTTATTTAAAGTGCTTACCTATCTGCCTTATTTCTATTGCTGCCTAGTTATTTTTCTACTCGGCTTATGATTCCGAGATTGGCTCACAGTATGATCGTTAACCGCTATCTGAGACGAAACTTTAGGCAGAGCGCTATTCAAATGGGACTATGGCTGCCATTAATGGTGGCCTCAGGCTGTAGCTTTTTTCCAGCAAGCGAAGCTCAACCAGGCCCAGGCGGGCAGGGCGGACGGCCAGAGGAGAACGGGCCAGTTGCCGTAGAAACAGCCAGAGCCGAAGCGGGCTCTTTAGGCGGGGCGTCATCTTACACCGGTACGACTCGCCCAGATCGGCAGGTGACGTTGCGATCGCAAGTATCCGGCACAGTGATTGACCTACTGGGCGATGTGGGCGATCCAGTCAGTCAAAATAATCTCATTGCCCAGCTGGATGGAGATTTTCAAACCACCAGTCTTAACCAAGCCCAGGCCGAACTTTCGGCCCGGCGAGCGGCTACGGCGCAGGCGGAAGTGTCTATCACCGATGCCCAATCAACGGTGGTGCAGGCTCAAGCAACCCTAGACCAAGCGCGAATTGATGCGAACCGGCTGCGGCAGTTGGCTAATCAGGGCGCCATTTCGCAGCAGTCCGCTGAAGCCGCCGAGCTAGCGGTCACCAATGCGCAGCAGGCAGTGCGTTCAGCTCAAGCTCAGGTCGCTGCGCAGCGGCAGGCCGTCGCGGCAGCCGCTAACCAAATTGACGCACAGCGAGCCGTGGTCGCGCAGTCTCAACGACAGCTTTCTTATACAGATGTGCGATCGCCGCTCACGGGCGTCATTCTATCTCGGCAGGTGGACATTGGTGATTTTGTTGAGTCGGGTGCGGCGCTTTTAGAATTGGGCGATCTGAGCGCTTTAGAGGTGACTGTTCAAGTGTCGGAGTTAGATATTGGACGGCTTAGGCTGGGTCAGCCCGCTCAGGTAAGGTTAGATGCGTTCCCCGACGCAGGTGTGATTTCAGGCCAAATTGAACGGATCGCGCCAGTTGCTGACTCAACCTCACGATTGATTCCCGTGCAGGTTCGCATTCCCAATGTTGGCGGTCAAATCGGCAGCGGTCTACTGGCTAGGGTACAGTTTTCGGCGGGCCAAGGCGGTCGAGTGGTGGTGCCAACGAGTGCGCTCAGTGTGGGTGAAACAGAGAATACAGTATTTGTGATTGAAGGCGAAGGCGAGCAGGCAAAGGCGATCGCCCGCTCGGTCAAAACAGGCGAGCAAGGTCAAGATCGAATCGAAATTTTGTCGGGACTAGAGGCCAATGAGCCTTTTGTAGTGCAGAGCGATCGCCCGCTAACATCGGGGCAGGCCGTACGATTTAGCATCTTATCCGAGTGAAAGAGTGAAATTTTCAGGCTATATCCAGGCTGTCTTCAGCAGGACACTTAAACAACAGGATACTCAAAATAAATATGGTACGCCCCACTGCTTCATCCAGTTCCAATTTAGAGCCTTTCGAGCCGTATTCAAACTCAGTCTCCAAAGATTCAACAACAGAAAATGCAACAACCGCAAAAGCAACCTCATTTAGCCTCAGTACATTAGCTATTCGGCGGCATATTGCCACATTGGTGCTGACTGTTGCAGTGATTGTGCTGGGCCTATTTTTTGTACGGCAGCTCCCGGTTGACCTCCTGCCATCCATTACCTATCCGCGCATTGGGGTCAGAGCCAACGCACCAGGCGTCTCCCCAGAGGTCGCGGTTGATGAAGTCACGCGCCCCCTAGAAGAAGCCCTCGCGGCGACCGAAGGCGTGGTTCAAATATTTTCTCAAACCCGAGAAGGCCAAATCAGCCTGGATCTATATTTTCAGCCGGGGGGCAATATTGACCAAGCGCTCAACGATGCAACCGCCGCGCTCAACCGTTCCCTCGACAGCCTGCCCGATATTGTTGATCAGCCGCGCTTATTTAAGTTTGACCCGTCTCAACTGCCCGTGTATGAGACGGCGCTGACCTCGGCCTCATTGCAGGGCGTCGCGTTAAGAGTATTTGCCGATCAAGAGCTGGCCCGCGAACTGAGCATTGTTCCCGGTGTTGCGAGTGTTGATATATCTGGCGGCGTTCAAGAAGAGATTCGGATTAACCTTGACCCAATAAGGTTGCAGGCGTTGGGTCTGGGCGTTACAGATGTGTTAGACGCGCTTTCTGAACGCAATCAAGACACCTCTGGAGGCCGCATTCAAGGCCCCGACAGTGAGCCGCTGACGCGGGTGTCGGGGCGTTTTCAATCAGCAGATGAAATTCGCAATTTAATTTTTGAGATCGGCAGCACAGGCGTAGAACAACAGGTTTATTTGCGCGACTTTGCAGAGGTGGTAGATGGCACTGAAGACCAGCGGGTGTTTGTGAATCTTAATGGCGAGCCAGCGGTGAAGGTGAGCGTGCAAAAGCAGCCTACTGCTAACACGATTGCCGTGGTTGATGGGGTTAAGCAACGGCTAGCAGAGCTGGGCGCATCGGGCTTGCTGCCAGATGATATTGTGCTTAACGTCACCCTTGACGAATCTGTTTTTATTCAAAACTCTATTCGCAATGTTGCTGTTTCTGGCCTTATCGGTGCGGGTTTAGCGGGGCTCTCGGTTCTGTTGTTTCTGGGGTCGCTGAGGCAAACGTTTATTATTGTGGTGGCGATTCCTCTCGCCTCGCTGGTGGCGATTTTGCTGATGGGCATGTTTGGCCTTTCGCTCAATGTGTTTAGCTTGGGCGGGCTGGCGCTGGGGGTGGGAATTGTGGTGGACAATGCCATTGTCATGCTAGAAAATATCGTGAATGGTGTGCAGCAAAGCAACCAACCGGTGGTTCGGCAGGCTGAGGTGAGCAGTCGAGAGCTAGAATCGGCTTTATTGGCTTCAACCACCACAAATTTAGTTGCCGTTCTGCCTTTTTTATTGATTGGTGGATTTATCGCCCTGTTGTTTAATGAGCTGGTACTCACGGTGAGCTTTGCCGTTGGGGCCTCACTCATTGTGGCGCTCACGGTTGTTCCGGCGCTCACTTCTCGACTGCTGGCTGTGCGAGCCTCTAGCGGCATCGAAAATTTTTGGCTGATTCGCCAGTTTGACAGGCGCTTGCAGGGGCTAACTCGGCAGTACCAGCGTCTGTTGGGCTGGGTGCTTCGGCGGCGGGTGATTGCGATCGCGCTGACCTTTCTTTTGTTTGGGGGCGGCAGCCTGTTTATGGTGGGCAATATTCCCCAGGAAATTCTGCCCAGTATTGCCACTGGCCAGGCCAATGTGAGGGTTCAGTTTCCGCCTGGAACAACCGTCGCTGAAAACCAAAAGGTGATGAGCGCAGTGGATGAACTGCTGTTGGCGCAGCCCGAGGTGGAATATGCGTTTAGTACGTCGGGCGGTTTTTTGTTTGGCGGTAACACGAGTCAAAATGCGCTGCGTGGATCTAGCACGCTGACGCTGCTGCCGGGAACAGATGTGGCGGCGTTTAGCGATCGCATGACCGGCACACTCAATCAGTTAAATCTGGTCAAAACCCGGCTGCGGGTGTCGCCCGGAGATGTTCGGGGCCTTATTTTGAACAACTCGCCTGTGCGCGGCGATGTAGATGTGATTTTGCAGGGCAGCGATACCAAAGCCCTAGAGCAAGCGGGCGCCCAAGTGTTAGAAGCCCTAGAGGCGCAGACGACACTGGCCAGATATTCACCCAATGCCGATCCAACTCAGCCAGAAATCCAAATTCGGCCTGATTGGGAGCGCGCCGCCGACCTGGGCCTTTCGGCTCAGGAGATTGGCCGGACGGTGCAAACGGTGCTGTCTGGATCAGTGCCGACCCAACTTCAGCGAGGCGATCGCTTAGTGGATGTCCGTATTCAAATACCCGAAACCCTGGTTCAAAATTCCGCTGAGCTAGCCCAGTTACCTTTGCTGAGTGGAAATAGTAGCGGTGGAAGCAGTGGTGGAAATAGCGGCGAAAATAGCGGCGATGATAGCGAAGGTAACAACAACAGAAATGGTCTGCTGATACGGCTCGGCGATGTTGCTCGGATTGAAGGAGGGCAGGCCCCTGGCGAAATTCAGCGCATCAGTCAGCGGCAAGTGTTTATTATTGAGGGGCGGCTCAATGAGGGTGCTAGCTTAGGAGACGCCTTAACAGAAGTTGATCAAGTGCTAGCAGCGGTGACTTTGCCGACGGGGGTCACTCGCCTACCCAGCTATAGCGCTCAAAGCAACGCCGACATTACCGATAGCCTTGGCATTTTAGGCGGTCTGGCGGCCTTTTTAGTCTTCACGGTGATGGCTGTTCAGTACAATTCTTTGATCGATCCGCTGGTGATAATGCTCACGGTGCCGCTGGCTGTAGCAGGTGGCATTTTGGGGTTGTTCATCACCCAAACGGCTATTGGCGCAACGGTGATTGTCGGCGCTGTGCTGCTAGTTGGGATTGTGGTAAACAACGCCATTATTTTGGTAGAACTGGCCAACCAGATTTATGCGCAGGAAGACTGCGACCGGCTCACTGCCATTCTCAAGGCCGCCCCTCAACGGCTGCGGCCCATTCTAATGACAACCATCACCACCGTGCTAGGTATGTTGCCTTTGGCCTTGGGGATTGGTCAGGGCTCAGAATTTTTGCAGCCGCTCGGGGTTGTCGTGTTTTCGGGGCTCTCACTGGCAACCGTTCTGACATTATTCATTATCCCCTGCTTTTACACCCTGCTTCATGGTGGCAGTCATCGGCTACATTACAAATCTTCTCGGTAGACAAATCTTCTCGGTAGACAAATCTTCTCGGTAGAGACTGCAAATCTCTTTTAACAGACGAGTCATAAAGATGAGTCGTCTGTTACTTTTGCAGAGCTACTTTTGCTGGGCGACCGTGGTCACTTTTCTCGCAGCCGGGCTCGTAGCAGGTGGATCAATATAGTTGCTCAGTATTGCCCAAGGAATCATAGGGATAGCCGGTAACAAGCAGATGAGCCATTGATTCCAGTTGAGCGGTGCGGTAGCAAAGAGGGCATTCATGACCGACCACTGGCTGAACACAATTTGGAGCGCAATAGCGACGACAATACCCACTATTAAAATAGGCGCATTGGTGACCGTCGAAGATTTGCGACGAAGGTAAGCAAATAGGCTAATACCGAGCTGGCTAATGCTCAAAAGATAAACAATGCGAGCAAAAACCAGGGCCTGAATCGCCATGGTTCGTGCTACGGCCACCTCCCCAGTGGCAAACTTGGCCCATTCAAACATGCCGAATATCAAAATCCAGTTAAACAGGGAAACGACCAAGATGCGGCGCAGTAAGGTGCCCGTGACTAAGGGTTCTGTAGGATTGCGCGGTGGCTGTTGCATGGTGCCTTCTGATTTGGGCTCAAAGGCGAGGGGGACGGTCATGGTCAAAGAGTTGATCATGTTAAGCCATAGCACCTGAATTGAGAGAATCGGCAGGTCGCGCGCGAGGAGCGCACTGAGTAAAATGGTCATGGATTCACCCCCGTTGACGGGGAGCAAAAAGGCGATCGCCTTACGTAAATTTTGATAGACGGTGCGGCCTTCTTCGACTGCCGAGACAATGGAGGCAAAGTTGTCGTCGGTGAGCAGCATGTCGGCGGCCTCTCTGGCCACTTCGGTGCCGCCTTTGCCCATGGCAATGCCGATATCTGCTTGCTTGAGCGCGGGCGCGTCGTTGACGCCATCGCCCGTCATGGCCACAATTTCACCTTTGGCTTGCAGTGCTTTTACGAGTCTGAGCTTTTGGGCGGGTGCGACTCTGGCAAAGACATCGCCATCTTCTACCGTTTGGGCGAGCTGAGCATCGTCCATTTGGGCGAGCGATCGCCCCTCAAATGCCTGGACGCTTGCTGTTTTTTGAATGCCCATCCGCTGCGCGATCGCCTTGGCAGTGGCAATATGGTCGCCGGTAATCATTTTGACCTGAATGCCCGCTGTTTGGCAGGCATGAATCGCTGCGATCGCCTCGGGTCTGGGCGGGTCAATCATCCCCTGCACGCCCAAAAACACCAGTTCTGTATTGAGATCATCATGATCAATCGAATGCTGATGGGCCGCGACAGGTTTTTTTGCAAAAGCGAGTACCCGTAAGGCTTTAGCCGTCATTGCTTCAACGGCCTGTTCAATTTTCTCTTGATCTATCGAAACGGGCTGTCCCTGTTGATTTAGCATTTGTGTGCAACGACTTAATATGGCTTCTAGTGAGCCTTTTACATAAATCGTTTGGGGGTCTGCCTCGTGCAAAGTCGCCATGTATTGATACTGGGATTCAAACGGAATGGCATCTAAACGAGGTTTCGCCGCCGCTAGCCCAGTCTGACTCAGATCGGCCTTGGCGGCAGCGGCAATCAGCGCGCCTTCGGTGGGGTCACCTTCTACTGACCAATGCTCTCCTGTTTGCTTGAGTCTGGCATCATTGCACAGTACGCCCGAGGTTAAGCATTCCTGGAGCGCTACCGGCAATTCCGACAGACTTTCTTGGGCCTGTTCTGGAAGACTCTTTTCGGGTGTGTCTCCATTTGTTTTTTGAGTGCGATCGCCCCCCAACCGAATCTCTCCTTTAGGGCTATAGCCGCCCCCACTGACCTGATAGTATTGCCCCCCGGCATAAATCGCCTGCACAGTCATTTGATTTTCGGTGAGCGTGCCAGTTTTATCTGAGCAAATGACGGTGGCACTGCCCAGCGTTTCGACCGCAGGCAGCTTACGAATAATGGTGTGCCGCCGAGCCATGCGGTCAACCCCAATCGCGAGCGTAATTGTGACAACCGCAGGCAATCCTTCTGGAATCGCACTCACCGCCAAAGCAACTGCCGCTTCAAACATATCGATCCACGATTCTCCTTGGCCAAGCCCGACGACAAAAGTCAGCGTTGCCAGGGTTAAAACGCAATAGAGCAAAAGGCGGCTAAACTTAGCAAATTTCCGAGTCAGGGGTGTGGTCAAATTCACGCCTTGCTGCATCGATTCAGAAATTTTCCCCACTTCTGTGTCCGCTGCGGTGGCCATCACCATTCCCGTCCCCTGCCCAAAGGTGACAAAGCTCCCGGCATAGGCCATATTGGTGCGCTCAGCTAGGGGCGTTTCGGCAGGCAAAGGCGCCACTGTTTTATCGACCGGCACCGACTCGCCTGTTAGTGCCGACTCATCAACTTGAAGGCTACGGGCTTTTAACAGTCTTAAATCGGCAGGGACTTTATCGCCCGAAGTGAGCAGGACAATATCACCAGGCACTAACTCTTGTGAGGGAACCTGTAGCGTTTGGCCTTCTCTGAAGACGGTTGTTTCGGTCGTTACGGCTTGGGCTAAGGATGCGATCGCCCCTTCTGCCTTTGCCTCTTGCACATAGCCAATCACAGCATTAATCAGCGTTACGCCCCAAATTACCGCTGCATCTGCCCAAGATCCCAACAGTGCCTTAACCGCACCCGCAATCAACAGAATATAAAGCAGCGGATCGTGAAGCTGTAAGAGAAATCTTAACCAGGCGGGTTTTCCAGGCTGAACCGGTAGCTCGTTGTAGCCATGAGCTTCGTAGCGACGGGCGACCTCTTCGGCTGTGAGTCCCTGCGCGACATCGCTATTGCAATGCTGCATCGCTTCATGGTCAGACAGCTCATGGTAGGCACGTGCGTTTCCTGGATCTAGCATTTTTTTCTCTCCAACAGCGCAGTAACTTCTTGAGTTACTAATAGGGCCATGCTAGCGCAGCCTCACGCTCGTCATAAACGCGGCATTTGTATCGTGATGATAAAAGAAGGTCAATTCTGCTGCTTTATCAGCACGAGGCTCAGTAGGCGGTGAAGGGGATTGGGCAGTCTTTTTACGAATGCTGATGATGACTAGGGTTAGCCAATATCGTTAGCTTATGACGTTAGCTCTTGATGTTAGATTAGATGAGAATTAATCTCAAGTAAAGGCGTTTTGGTGCGAGCGATCGCTGGTTATTTAATAGTACTATTTCTCATTTATTAGTTTTGATTATTGGCGGATTAAGGCGGATCGGAGGCCTCCGCAGCGACAGGGCTGCCCTTTAAAGCGCAGCCCTGTCGCTGCGGTAACTTGAATACCCTGTCTTAAGGTTTAATGCCTGAAATATTACTGCATTAGGCTTTCCGCACATCTGAGGGCACCTTCTGAGCAGCCCTAGTCGTAACAAAACTTAATTGCTATTTATTGAGAATGAATCTAATCTAGTGTTTAATGCTTATTGAGTTTTTTTCTCGATAACAGCATCTCTGCTCATTTATTTCTCCTCTCACCACGCATCTGCGGCCATACTCTGAGAAGGTTTTGTACCCATAGCCCCTTCACATAGCTGCAGATGTGTTTCCTAATCTTCTCTTTACTACCGATTGGCAATGACTTTCTCAAACTTGCTCTTGTATTTATCGATTCTCTATTTAGAGATTTCCTATGGCATCGCCATCAGCCCAGAGCGTTAACGCGCTAAGATTTGTCTCTCCTTTCTCAGATGCTGTTATTTACTTATGGTTTGGGCGTCTTTCGCTGTCGGGGCTGTGAAGTTTTTTCTCTTGGCTGACAGGTTTGCCTTCACACCCGTGAAGGCAAACTTTTTATTGCCGATGCTTTTGACTGCTCTTTTATTCCTTGATCTGCTGACTCGTCTATGGAATGAATATTGTCTTGGTGTTCTTACTTTTGCTTTTGTTTCTTTATCTCCTAGGCACCCTGTGCTCAGTCCGGTCTTCCGGGAATATCTTTTTAAGAAGTTGTCAGTTAAGGAATTGTCAGTTAAGAAATTCTCAGTTAAGAAATTGTCAGTTAAGGCATTCCTACAGCAAATGCAGTTCTTGCCAGAGAGATCGCCGTATGCGAGTAAATGAAAGTGCTGCGCCAGTTTATTTTAAGGTTTACTGTGAGAATCGTTGGCAAGTTTATCATCGCTTGCAAGAGTTAGGCATGAACTGCCAATATGGCGGATTGAGCTCTTTGATGGTTGATGTAAAAACAGCTACGGATGTTATTCAGCTGTGGAGCATCGTTCACCGCATCTCCAAATCTCGACAGGAACTTATCTCAAGGCTAACTCGAAGCTGGAAACTTCCGGATCATCATCTAAATAATTAAGATAAACAATTCGGAATAATTAGGCTATACATAGCCCTGCTGCAAAACTTGGGTGATAGACTGGCCCTGCTTGTAAGCATTCAACATATCTTGAGCGGGGCTGTATCGATTGTTGAGCATAGATTTTAGCTTTCTTAAGCCTTTTCGATCTGACTCGCTCTTTGTGACCGTCCACACTGCTTCCAACACTTCCCAAGCTCCGGCATAAATCTGTTCATCTGCAAAGCCCAACTGCGCTGACTTCTGGTGTAGTCTGGCATCAGGCACTGTCGCTCGCTTGAGTAGTGTCTCATCTAATATGAGTCCTTTGAGTAAAGCGAGCAGGCTACCGTATAGATCAAAGTCACCACAGCTATCGAACGCCTTGAACTCTATGCGGCCTATCTCAGCGGGGATTCTCGCCAGTTGCGTCAAAGAAGGCTTAGACTCAATTAACTCTGTTTCGTTTTCTACAAAAACCATGGCAGCAGGTCGAAGGCCAGTACGGTAAAAAGTACGCACAGAAAGACCTAGCCAAGCTTCTCCTCGATAAAAAGGAGAACTAAAGCTGAAAGGAATGATAAACGGGCTGTAGTGCGTTAACTTTTGGCCTATATCAATCAGCTGTGTGGGTGTTAGCCCCTCTACAGATAGGTTGAGATCTGGGCCTTGTGTGAGCATGGGAATATGCGCCGTTTGCATTTCTGGCGATTCCTGGCGTCGCTGTTGTTCAAATGCATTCAACGGCGGATCGGGAACAAACTCACATCGGTATGGATGAAAGCTGGTGAGCGCAGGAATAAATCCTGCTTTCATTGCCTCGGTTCGCAACTGTTCAAAGCTCTCTTTGAGCTGCGCTAGGGTTGCCTCAATACTCTCTTGCACCGTTGTCCGAATCTCAATGCCTTTTGGTGGACAGTTGGTCACTTCGCCGCTTGCGGCAAAGCGCTCAAACCCTTCTACATACCACCGCTTTAGCTTAATGCCTGCGTCGCCTACTCGAAGCTGAGGATAATCTTGTTCGTAGTAGGGCAGCGCTGACACAATTGCCTCAAACTCTAAAAAAGAGGTGTTAGTAAAGTCAGCAAACTCGCCCTCTGGCCGGAGAAAAGCAACCTCATGTTCTATGCCAAACCTAAAGTTCATCGCACCCAGTCCTATTTTGACCCTATTGTTGATCTTATTTTGGCAAGCTGTTGGCCTAACAAGCTACCCATGTGCTCCCCATTTGGCATCTCGTTTGAGGCTTAATCTGACGCCTAATAATCTGAGGCTTAATCTGACGCCTAACTAAAAGCAGCCTAACCATGAGGTAATTTAGGCGGTAACAGCGTCAACGCAACTAAAACAGTGTAACTGAGTGCAAAGTAGGTTTCAAATCGGGCGATATATTCAAATCGACAGCTGCGATACCAATGCTGCCATTGGGTGATGATAGCTAGCTTGAGCAGCGCGATCGCACTTGCCAAAGCCGTGAACAAGGAAAGCCAGCCCAGCTGATAGAGCAAAACAACCAGCGCGATCGCCCCAGCATGATAAACAAATGCAGCTTTAAGAGAACTGGTTTTGACCTTTCGTAGCTTGACGCTAAACACGGCACCCGAGAAAAATAGACTGTTCAATATCCATAGCCCAATCGCCTGTACGGTAATGGTGTCGGCAGTTGCCCCATAGACGAACAAGGTTGATAAGCAGAGGGCGCTGAACATAACAATCTCATTCGCGATCGCCTTTTGCTTGTGCTGCAAAACAGCCCAAATATCGACGGCCAACGCCACAATACCGCCGCCCCCTATCCACAATAAAACGGGATGGCGAACGCATAGCCAAAGGGTAATCGCGGATGTCAACAATCCATACAGCCCCGCCCAAAAGAGATAGCGAGGCCGCCACCGTCGCCTTTGCTTAATTTGCACTACCAGGGGATGCTCTGCCTGAAGCGCCAAAAAGGCCGCCAAGCAAGCCCAAGAGGTATCGCTAGTCCAAGCTTGAGCGAGCGAAGCACCGGTCAGCACGGCTCCGAGCAGCACCAGCAAAACACCATGCTCAGGTGAAAAGGTGGGTTGATACCATCTTTTTTTTGCGCGGTTAGATTCAGACGGGAGTGCTGAAACTCCTTCCAAATCACTCATTGAAGCGCCTGATAGTAATTGAACAGTCATAATCTATACGCTTTTTCTATGCGCTGGTTTCTATGCGCTGGTTTCTATGCATTGCTTGTTTCTACAGACCCATTTCTTGCTTAATTTGAGCGCTCCAGGCTTGAATGCGAGCTTCTGACTGGTCGGCCTCGTTGTCATCATCTAAGGCGAGTCCGCAAAACTTGCCGCCGTCTCGAATCGCCCTAGATTCATTGTGCTCATAGGCATCGGCGGGCCAATAGCCGACCGTTTTGCCGCCGAGTCCTGAAATTTTTTCTTCTAGCTGACCCATGGCGTCCATGAAGTTATCCGCATAGCCAATCTGATCGCCCGTACCAAAGTAGGCTACGGTTTTACCGCTAAAATCAATGCTGTCTAAATCGTCAAATACGGCTTCCCAATCGTCTTGTAAATCGCCAATATTCCAAGTGGGACAGCCAATAATCAAGTAATCATAGTCTGCCAAGCTGCTGGCTTCAGTATCTGCAATATCTAGCAAATCTACCGCAGACTCTCCGCCTAACGCTGCCTGAACCTGCTCAGCGGCATCAGCCGTTTTTCCTGTCGTTGAACCGTAAAACAAACCTACTTTAGCCATGACTATCCTTTTTGTTTGAGTCTTTTACTTGAATAAATGGAGGGAATGACCTGTTTTCTATTGAGAATAAAGTCAATAGACTGTGAGTATATATCACCATCTATTGATAATCAATATCTTTAAAGTTATTTGATGATGGTGATAGGCTCTCTGACTTGGTAGAAGCTATAAAGCTATAATTCGCTTTGCTATAAGGAATTTTGGCTTAGGTGCCTCATCATCGTCAGCGAGTCATTTGATGGGATCAGGGGGTGGATCTGTAGATATTGTTGATATTAATTATCATCTACTGAGATGGGATTGGGCAAGTCTGAATTGTCAACAGGGGTTTGCACTGTTCAAATCCCACTGCTACCAGAGCTGATGCGGGATGCGCCCCCAGCCTACTGCTCTGACCTGACCAAGGAGTTAAACGGTACAATTTTTGAGACTGTTTAGTAAGTGCCCAGATCCATTCTGACCCCTATCTATCATTGGTTTTCTCAGCAAGGTTGGGAACCCCTTGCCTTTCAACAAGAAACCTGGAGTGCCTATCTCGCTGGGAAAAGCGGCATTATTCAGGTGCCGACAGGCTCAGGTAAAACCTACGCAGCAGTCATGGGGCCAGTCGCGCAAATGCTGAGCGAGGTGGAAAAAACGGGCAAGCCGCTAAGCGACCTACAACTGCTGTACATTACACCGTTGCGATCGCTCTCCCGCGACATTGAAGCTTCCATTCGCAGACCCATTGAGGACATGGGCTGGCCAATAACGGTAGCCTCGCGCACGGGCGATACCAAAGCTGCGGTGAAAACTCACCAGATCAAAAAAATGCCGAATATTTTGATCACCACACCAGAGTCGCTAGCGGTGCTGCTGTCTTACAAGCATTCGGCAAAGCGATTTGGGCAGTTGCGCGGTGTGATTTTAGACGAGTGGCACGAGTTGATGGCCTCTAAGCGAGGCACCCAAACTGAGCTATGTATGTCGCGGCTGCGTGAGCTGAAGCCAACGCTGCAAACCTGGGCGATTTCAGCAACGCTGGGCAATTTGCAGGAAGCGGCTGAGGCGGCGACGGGGCTGGCCTGTCAGCCTGTGATCGTACAGTCTAAAATTGAGCGAAAAATGGTTATCACTAGCGTGATGCCAGCGGCAGTAGATACCTTTCCTTGGGCCGGGCACTTAGGACTGCGGATGTTTGCATCGCTGGTGGCTGCGTTGGATATTGAACGCTCTACTTTGATATTTGTGAATACTCGGTCGCAGGCCGAGCGATGGTATCAGGCGATCGCCTTTGCGATGCCTGAGCATACCCAACAGATTGCGCTTCACCATGGATCTATTGACTTTGAAACGCGCCTTGCCATTGAAGCAGGCTTAAAAGTAGGCGATATCAAATGGGTCGTTTGCACCTCATCTTTAGATCTCGGGGTGGATTTTCAGCCAGTAGAGCGCGTGGTGCAAATTGGCAGTGCCAAAAATCTCGCTCGCCTATTGCAAAGAGCAGGCCGCTCAGCGCACTTACCTGGCGGTACGGCTGAAGTGTTCTTTTTGCCTACGAACGCCCTAGAACTGCTGGAAATATCTGCCTTTCGTCGAGGTTTAGCAGAAGGAAAAATAGAGTCTCGCCATCCTTTGCACAAGCCTTATGATGTGCTGATCCAGCATTTAGTCACGCTGGCCTGCGGCGATGGCTTTGAGCCTAAAGAGACTTTTGAGACGATCCAACAAACCTTCTCCTATCAGCATTTAACAGAGACAGAATTTGAGTGGATATTAGATTTTTTAGCGCATGGCGGTAAGTGCTTAAAAGCCTATCCCCGCTATCAAAAGCTAACCTTGCAAGAGGGACGGTATGGGGTTTCTACACCGCAGATTGCGCGCATGCATAAGCTGAGTATTGGCACTATTACGAGCAATCAGCCGGTGACAATTGCCTATGCCAAGGGCAGTCGAATTGGCACCGTAGAAGAGAATTTTGTTTCCCGCCTGAAAAAAGGCGATGTGTTCTTTTTTGCAGGACGGCAGCTTGAATATTTTCAAATGAAAGACATGACGCTGTATGTAAAAAATGCCAAGAAAAAATCCAGCGTAGTTCCCGTGTGGAGCGGTGGGTATTTGGCGATTTCAGATCAGTTGAGCCAATACATTCGCGCCGAGATTACCCAGGCGAAAGAAGGCCAGGTGAGTGAGGAAGTCGCCTGCATTATGCCAATTTTGGCAGCGCAAGATCGCATTTCTCACTTGCCGGGGGCCGATCAGTTTTTGATTGAATGCTGCAAAACGCGAGAGGGACAGCATTTATATGTGTATCCCTTTGAGGGGCGAAATGTGCATGAGGGGCTGGGCTTTTTATGGGCGTATCGCTTTTCGCAGCTGGGTAAGGCGACCTTTGCCGTATCGGTGAACGATTATGGATTCGAGATTTTAGCGCCCAAAGATTATCCGTTTTCAACGCTGTTTGACGAGCGCTTTTTCTCAACGCGCAATTTGTATGAAGAAATAAAAGAGAGTTTGAATATTTCTGAGCTTACACAGCGCCGATTTAGGGGCATTGCTCAGGTGGCGGGCTTGGTGTTCAAGGGATATCCTGGTGCAAAAAAGACGGCAAATCAGGTACAGATCAGTTCTTCGCTGATCTATGAGGTGTTTGCTAAGTATGAACCCGACAATTTGTTGCTACAGCAGGCCGAACGAGAGGTGATTGATTTGCAAATGGAGATGCCGAGGCTAGCGGCGGCGCTAACGCGAATGCAAGATTTGGAGCTGGTATGGCAAGATATTCAGCGGCCTTCGCCGTTGGGCTTTCCGCTATTGGTAGAGCGGCTAAGTTCACGATTGACCAGTGAGAGTTTGCGCGATCGCATTGCCCGACTCAAGGAACAGTGGGATAAATGAAGTAACGATGGGTTCGTAATATCTATTTTCTGCGAGGCAGCAAGGCCCGTTAAAATAATCAAACACCTTGTTGAGCAGCGACTACATGGCAGATGTATTGGTAATTGGATCAGGGCCCGCTGGGCTGTGTATAGCGACGGCGTTGTCGCAGCGAGGACTCACTGTCGCAGGCCTTAGCAGCACTGATCCGGCTAAGCCTTGGCCCAATACCTATGGCCTGTGGGCCGATGAGCTAGAAGCGCTAGGGATGGAGAAGTTTTTAAAGTGCCGCTGGCAAAAATCGGTGGCCTATATGGGCAAAGGGATGATCCCTTTGAACCGGGACTATGGATTGATTAATCGGGAGATGCTTCAGGGGCATTGGCTAGCGCAGAGTAAGCAGGATGGCATTGAGTGGCATGTGGGCAAGGCTGCAAAGGTGACCCATGGCTCGAAGCGCTCTGAGGTGACAGCCGATGATGGCAAAACCTATAGTGCAAGGCTAGTGGTGGATGCGAGCGGGCATCATCCGGCTGTGGTGGTGCGATCGCCCCAGTTACAACCCATCGCCTATCAAGCGGCTTACGGCATTATCGGTCGCTTTTCTTCACCGCCAATTGAGCCTAACCACATGGTGCTGATGGACTACCGCGACGATCATTTGCCTGAGGCTGAGAGAAAGCTGCCGCCTACTTTTTTATATGCGATGGACTTAGGCGACGATATCTACTTTGTAGAAGAAACATCGCTAGCCCACACGCCCGCTATTCGGTTCGATACCCTACAGCATCGGCTAGAGCGGCGACTCGCGCAACGCGGTGCCACCCTTCAAGAAACCTTTCATATCGAGCGGTGTTTGTTCCCAATGAATATGGCACTGCCCGATTTTACACAGTCGGTAGTCGGCTTTGGCGGAGCGGCGAGTATGGGGCATCCGGCGACAGGGTATATGGTCGGATCGCTGCTGCGTCGGGGGTCGGATTTGGCCAGGGCGATCGCGCAGTCGTTAGAAACCATCCAAACTTCTCCGGCACAAGTTGCGCAGGAGGCCTGGCAAGCGCTATGGCCGAGCGATCGCCTACGAAAGTACTATCTCTATAGCTTTGGCTTAGAGAACCTAATGGCCTTTAACACCTACGAACTCCAACAGTTTTTTACCACCTTTTTTGAGCTAGAACAGTCTCAATGGGCGAGCTTTTTGGCCGATACTGCTACCCTGCCAGAGATTGTGCAGGCAATGCTAGTGTTGTTTGGTAGAACCTCTAACCCAGTGCGATGGGGGCTTATGAGTTCGGTGTTTAGCCATGGCAAATTGTTGCGTCGGACGCTGACGGCTTAAGCGATGGTTGCTTTACTTGCCAATGAAATCTGCCTGTTGAATCAGCGGCTGCGACTGCTCGACGATAAGGCTTTATATCTGCCAGACGAATCAGCTTTGCTGGTGTCTGATGTGCATTTGGGCAAGGCCGAAACGTTTCAGTCGCTAGGCATTCCAATTGCCAGTCAGATGAACGAAGCAAATTTAGACCGACTGCGGCAGATTCATGCGCAAGTCAATCCTCAAAAACTGTTTATTTTAGGTGACTTGTTTCATTCTAAAAAATCTCTGGTTCCTGAGGTGCTCAGAGGCTGGGAGGCTTTTCTAAAAGAAATTGACGCCGAAGTTTGTTTAATTGTCGGCAATCATGACCGGCGGTTGATTGCCGCCTTGCCCCCTTTACCCATGGCTTCTCAGCTCAATGCCGTGACGCTAGGGCCGTTTTTGTTGAGTCATGAGCCTGAGCCTCAGCACAAGGCAGTGCTGAATATTTGCGGGCATATTCATCCGGTTGTAAGGCTGCGATCGCCTACCGACAGCCTCCGCCTACCCTGTTTTTTTGTAGAGCGCGATCAGCGAAGGCTAACCCTTCCTTCCTTTGGTGAGTTTACCGGCGGACATGAAGTGAATTTAGTGGGCAATAGCTGCGCCTATGTCGCTTGCGACGGCGAAGTCATTCCTTTTGAAGCGAAAATGGTTATCTAGCTACACCTCTAGCTACACCTCTAGCTACACCTCTAACTACACCTCTACGTCGGGCTCAGCAGAAATGGCGATTCGGTTCCACTCTACAGCAGGCAGATTGCGCGAGGCCGTAGAGAGGGCGTTTTCCCAATACTCACGAATTTTGTCGAGGTAAGGATCATCTGCTTTGAGTTGGACGCGATCGCGCAGCTCCAAGGTATCGGTCGCATACAGCACCATATCAATTGGCGGACCCACGGAAATATTAGAGCGCATCGTAGAATCCATCGAGAGCAATGCTGTTTTAGCAATCTCCTTCAGCGGAGAATCGCTGCGAATGGTTCTATCTAAAATTGGCTTACCGTACTTAGTTTCTCCAATCTGTAAAAACGGCGTTTCAGGCGTAGCCGAAATAAAGTTTCCCTGACTATAGACCAAATACAAATTGGGTGGCTCGCCAGCAACCTGCCCACCCACTAAAAATGAACTTTGATAGCCAATGCCGTCTTTTTCTAGCCAAGGGCGTTCTTTATCTTGAATTTTGCGTAGGGTTTCGCCCACATATCCTGCGACATCATGCAGCGAAGGTAAACTATGCAAATTCACCTCCGCACTGGTTTTAATATCTTGCTCTAGCTGATGCAGTACCGATTGCGAGGTTGAAAGGCTGCCTGCTGTACACAGGATAATCACCCGCTCACCCGGCAGCGAAAAGTCAAATAGCTTTTGATAAGACGAAACATGATCTACACCTGCGTTGGTGCGTGAGTCGGCGGCCATTACCAACCCTTTATCAACCATAATTCCTAAGCAGTATGTCATTTTAGGGACTTCTTTTAGTAGATATTTTTTTGGCGTGTTAATAAGAATAAGCGACTACAAGAGGCCAATAAATAACCCTCATTTTCACATGATTCGTAAGATAGAGATAGTCTATCGCTTACCCTCAAACCTAAACTGACCTCTAATCCTCAAACTAAACGAAAAATGCTGAATGCCACTGCCTATAAATACGACCTAAATGCTAACCGAACCCTGTATGTTGGCAGTCATGGAACCACCACCACCATCACCCTGCAAAGCGGTCATGTCGGGCAGCAGCAGCAAAGCAGCAATCAGTTTTCTACCGGTCAATGGACGGCAATGCCCCGACTATATTCCTTGGGCGAGGGTGTTGTGGTCGTTATCACAACCCTCACCGAAACCTACTATTTGCAAGTACAGGGGACGCAAATGCAAATGGGCTCAGGCCCGATTTCAGCCGAGCTAGCAGCGCATATCGACCAGTCGCCTCCGCTGCCTTTGCAAACGGTAGAGAGCATGCCCGCTGCGACTTTTTCTGCGATGTCATCTATGCCGTCCATGTCATCTATGCCGTCCATGTCATCTATGCCGCCCATGTCATCCATGCCGCCCATGCGAATGAAAATGGGGAACATGGAAATGAACATGGACAGCAGCGTGATCTCATCATCATCGACTAATTTCACTCGCAGTGTTGCTGATAGTGCTGCGAAAGCGACTGACAACGCTAGTCATTCAGAAGATCCTCATCCTTCTACAAAGGTCAAACGCTTTTGTTCGCAGTGTGGCTCTGCAATACAGCCAAGTGACAACTTTTGTGCGTACTGCGGAGAGCGATTAAGCAATGGTTAATGCATTCTTTTGAGTCTGGTGCTGGAGTCTCTGGTGCTGGAGTCTCTGGTGCTGGAGTCTGGTGTTTGCAAGGTTAAAAGCGCTTTGTTGATCTTCTCTTAAATCTCTTTTTTGCCTTTAAGATCCTCAACAAACATGGCTTTACCCACCCATTGCCTGACCTGCCAACCAACCGGTCGTCCAAGCGCTTTGAAAATTAAAACCGCCTGTGATCCCGTCAATATCTAACAGCTCGCCCGCTAGGTATAGACCCTCACATTGACTGCTCTCCATTGTTTTAAAGTTCACTTCTTTAAGTTTGACGCCACCGCAGGTAACAAATTCATCTTTAAACATGCCTTTACCGCCCACTTCGTAGCGTCCTTGGCTGAGTTCGGTCACTAACTGGTTTATCTGCTTTTTAGAGAGGTTCGCCCAAGTTTGCTCGGCCTCAATGCCGATGCGGCTGAGTAAATACTGCCACAATCGTTTAGAAATAGAGGGATACGGGCTATAGGTCGCAATGAGTCGTTTGGGGGTTTCGGCTTTGGCCTGCTGTAAATGAGCGCGTATTTGATCTTGCGTTTCGGCGGGTAGCCAGTTAATGGTCAATCCGCCGCAATAGTGCTGCGTGTGAAGTTCGCGGGCTCCCCAGGCCGATAGCTTGAGAATGGCTGGCCCGCTCAGACCCCAGTGCGTAATTAGCAGTGGCCCGGTTTGGGTAAGCGGTTTTTTGAGTCCTTCTAGGCTGAGCCGAAGGGTCACCGGATCGACAGCGACGCCGCTGAGCAGATGCAGCTGTTGATCGGCAACGTTAAAGGTAAATAATGAGGGAACGGCAGGCTCTAGGCTATGGCCTAATGACCTGGCGATGCGCTGGCCTGCGGGGCTGCTACCGGTTGCTAGGAGCAGGCGATCGCACGGCGCATAGCCCGCTTGGCCCCTCAGCTGTAGCTGAAAAGTGTCGTCTAGCTTTTCGACGCCGGTAATGGGCGATCGCGTCTTAATCGTCACTCCGGCTTGCCGTGCTGCGCCCATCAGGCAGTCCACAATGGTTTCCGAGTCGTCTGTGGTTGGGAACATGCGGCCATCGGCTTCGGTTTTGAGCTTAACACCGCGCTGAGCAAACCATTCCACCGTATCCTTAGGCTGAAATCGGCTAAAGGCACCCCGTAGCGCTTTGCCACCGCGCGGATAGTTTTGCACCAGCACAGCCGGGTCAAAGCAGTGATGGGTAACGTTGCAGCGACCCCCACCTGAAATCCGGACCTTCGCTAAAGGCTGGGGGCCTGCTTCGTAAAGGGTGACCTGGCTATGAGGGTTTGCATCCGCAGCGGCGATCGCGCCAAAAAAACCCGCTGCCCCGCCGCCAACCACTGCCACCCTGACTCCTTTAGATACCCCTTCAGATTGACCCATCAAAAATGCTCGATTGCGTTGACTGCGCTACCACTCTAAATGATTCGTCAGACAAAAGATCAAACGCTGTAATCCACCTGCGTTATGCGATAGGATTTATATTACGAAAGTTAACAAACACTCCAACCCAACTCCTAATCGAGCAAAGACATGGCCACTAGAGAACAAATTAGAAAGCACCTGGCCCAAAGCGCCACAATTAAATTTGACAATTTTGCTACGCCGACCAAAGGCGACGAAGCGAAAAAGATGAAGATAATGGAGCATGTGAAAAAGAGCAAAGGTTAAGTGGTAGGTCTGAGCGGTAGGGGCGGCAGGTCATTACGGCAGGTTATTACGGCAGGTTATTACGGCAGGTCATTACAGCAGACCTTACGCTCCTATTGTTTTAAACCTATTGTTTTAAATATTTTGCTTGAAATATTTGCTTTTCAAATATTCGCTTGAAATATTTTGTCTGTTTTTGCCGCCATGACAAAATCGTTGTGATGAAGCGCTTTGATCGCATGCGTCCACCAAGTGACGGTTACCTTGCCCCATTCGGTTAACAGTGCCGGATGATGCCCAGCGGTTTCTGCGATCGCACCGACCTCATTGGTAAACGCCAGCGCCTGCCGAAAATCAGCAAAGCGATATTCCCGCTGAAGCTGCATCACCCCTTCAACTTCGATCCGCGACCAGTCTGGAACCTGACGATGCAGTATCACCATTTCTTCAGAGGTGGCGGGCGGTAGTGATCCAGAGCAAGGTACACAGGTTTGCTGCGCGAGCATTTCAGGCATTGTCTTTTTCTCCGGAATCTAGATTGAGCAGCTGGTTGAGGTATTGGGCTTTGCATGTACCCAAAGCCTACTCACCAAAAGTCTACGCATCAAAAGTCTACGCATTTCGGCTGGGGTATCGAAGATAATCGCAACACAGGTTCATACTTATTTGAATTTCATTGGGATTTCAGTTCTGTGATTCAGTTCTCGTTCATTTTGGTAGAGCCCGGTGAAGCGGGCAACATTGGCGCGGCGGCGCGTGCAATGAACACCATGGGCTACACCGACCTGCGACTGGTTCGCCCGCAGGCCGATCATCTCAGCGGCATTGCCAAAGCCTTTGCCCATGGCTCCGAGCATATTTTAGAAGCTGCGCCCGTGTATGAAGACTTAAAGGATGCGATCGCCGACATCGACCTAGCCTGTGCCACCACTGCTCGACACCGCCTGCAAAAGTACCACTATGCGTCAGTCCGCGATTTGCCCGATGCTCTGCAGCAAAAAGGCGATTTATTACAGCGCGTTGCGATTGTGTTTGGCAGCGAACGCTCCGGCCTTAGCAACTCAGATGTTGACCTGTGCGATTTAATTACCAACATTCCGCAAGTGCGCCCTCAGCCCTCACTCAATCTCTCCCAGGCCGTTATGGTCTACAGCTTTACCCTGGCCCAACAACACACTCAAGTCCAGATAAAAGACCAGCGGATCAGCAGCGAAGCCATGCCGCCCGCGCAATACGCTCAGCTAAAGACGGCTTTAGTCCAGTTACTAAACAAAGTTGGTGTTCACCAAAGGCACCAGCGCTACGTTGAAAAGGCCCTGGCCCGCTTAGGCTACGAAGACCTTTACTTACTTCAAAGTATCCGAGCATTTGTTGAAAACAAAATAAACGCGCTAGAGCAGAAGACTCGCGAGTGAGTCTTGGTATACTCATGAGCGCTTCCATGAGCGCTATCCGTAGCGCTGTAATGTTGGCGCTATATCAGGAAATAAACGGAAAATAAACGGACCTGGCGCGATTCGAACGCGCGGCCTACCACTTCAGATTTGTGTGAGTTTCCTCACTCTCTGGACTATACCTTCACCATGCGCCCATGTCTTGTGACACAAGCATTTAGGCGGTAGCCGTCTAGTCTCTACACCTTCCCTTTTGTGTACTCTCCTAATTGTTAAGGAGAAAAGTATGCAAGGGCTTGGCTCGGTATTGCCATGAAGCAATCAAGATTACTCTTTAGGTTTCACCGAATTTGACTACATTCACTCGTTGAGTTTCCCCATACGGTGCCCGACAGTTCAGGAGGCGGTCGCTCTATCCATCTGAGCTACAGGTCCTAGTTATTAGCACAGCAAGGCAGTAACACGAAGTTACGGCCACTCAACGGCTAATCACTCACAGCACTATAGCAAATATGCTTTTGCTTATTCGTTGAATTTAAGTTAACAATTGCTTTAGCGATTGCTCCAGCGATCGCGCCAGGGGCCTCCCCCCACTTCCAATCCAGCCAGCTGGCTAGTGGTCTCTACAATCAGGCGATCTGTACCTGCACTCGCACTACCCGCACATTCCCACAGCTGAAGGCGCAACTCGCCGTGGGTGGTGTCTCGGCACAAAAACTGTAAGCCCTCTCGGGTAGGAACTCGCACCCATGTGCCTTCGTCATGCGCGCGGCCTGTGAGAACAACCCTATAGCGATGGCTTTGCGCGGTGAGGTGCCAGTAGCCCCAAGGTTCTACTTGCCAGTCAAAGGCCGTTTGGGTCGATAAAAATTCATAGAACTGGCCTTTGTAATGAATGCCAATCAGGCCCACATTTTCTGTCAGTATCAAGACTTCGCGGACGCCGCCAGCGGCGGTAACGCTCAGCGTCGGCTCATCGGCAAAGGCGTTGCATTGCAGCCAAAACCACTTTGCCGGAAATGCGCCGCCCCAGTTTTTTTCGGCGTAGGCAGGCACATTCTCAAAGCTGTAGCGCACTGGCTCTGAATTGGGGTTTAACTCATCTGCCCACCAGTCAATCCAGCCAGTGGCAAGGCCATGGGCCATCAGCACCTGCCAGCCTGGCTCAAAAATGGGGAAATAGGAAAGCCAGCCAGCGGTTGCGCGAGGAGTCGGGGTGCCCCAACTTTCAATCGGGGTGACTTGGTAATGCCACTGGGCTTTAATAGGGGCTTTACTTTGGGGCTTGGTCGCGCCTACTGGGGTGAGTAGTTTGCCCTGATGGAGATGACTGCCGACTGGCCGACCAGGGCGATCGCACACCTGATAGCCTTCTTTCACCTCTCGCTCAAACTGCTCAGGGGCCAGGTATTTTGCTGCGCCCATACCTGCTCGCCAGTGCCCCAACCCTAATCGGTGCGGCCACGCCCAAAACTGCTGAACATTCGGAAAGGTGCGGCAGTAGTAGGCTTCGTCGGGGCCTAAAATTTGAACAGCGCCGCCGCTTTGATTCGTCTTTCCCGCTGGAGTATTACCCGCTGGATCATCAATGGAGTACATAAAGGCAAAGGTTTGGCCAGGGTCGGGAAGGGTAAGGCGAAAGTACCACCCTTCAAAAAATCTGCCCGAACTGCCGCGCCAGTGGTAGCCGCTATGAGGATTCATTTTGTTTCTACCCAGCGAGGAACGTAGCGCCAGCCGGTTTTTAAAATACTGTCCCACCGCTTATAGTCAGGCAGCTTTTCGGCCACCAGCGCCCAAAACTGATGAGAATGGTTCATATGAACGGTGTGGCACAGTTCATGCACGAGCACATAGTGAACCAGCGGACGCGGGAGAAACAAGAGCTTGTAGTTTAGGCTGATGTCTTTTTGGCTAGAACAGCTCGCCCAGCGCGTTTTTTGCCCCCGGATTGAAATGCGGCGACAGGGCAGATCTAACTCAAAGCCTAGCTGTCGTAGCCAGGGCGTCAGGTCTTTATGCGCACGATGCGCCAACCATTTTTTTAAAACCGACTGGCAGACAGAAACGGGCTCGGTGTTCCCGCGAATTATCAGGCGACCGTCTAAAGAAGGGATGCACCGCGTTTGATGACTGGCACTCGTCTGATAAACCACTGCCCAGGTTTCAATCGTTTTGTCAGGCTTGGGGCTGTGCTTTGGAGTCGCAAAGCCCTTGCTATGACCGGCATTTTTGGGTGTCGCTGGTTGCGCTGTTGTAAGGTCGGCTTCAAGATTGGTAGAGCGCCAGCGCAATAGGATGGTTTGAGGTTTTTCAATATCCCAATCAGCGGGTGTTGCTTCGGCGGTACTGAGCAATTTGGCCCGAGTGTTGGCAATCCAGGTTTGGCGCTTTGCTAAAATCTCTGGCAGCTTGGCCCGGTCAAAGTCAGAGGGAATCACCACTTCTACCTCGCCTTCTACCGAAACTTTGATAGAGACATGTTTGGCCCGCTTGCTTTCGCGCACTCGGTAGGTGAGTAGCGCTGATGGACTCGCGGCGGAAGCAGCATTGGGAAATAGTTCTAGCTGAGACATTAAATTCAATTTAACGCTAAATCCATCGTCTTCTAGCGACTTTTGTCTACTATTGTGACGCATAGTGTGCTTTGACGCATGGTGTACTTTGACGCATGGTGTACTTTGACGCATGGTGTATTTTTTAGCGTTACTGCCCCACCCATTACAACAGCCAATAGATCAAAATAGCTGAGCGCAGATGAATAAACGGAAAGCGTAGTGGATGAACGTTCTTCGGTAAGCTATATTCATCTGCTTAAATATCAGCTTGCTCAATTAGCTAGCCGCTCAATTAGCTAGCTGCTCAATTAACTAGCCGCTCAAACTTTTGTGTCTTATTGTGAGCAGTTTTGCCTTTAACAGAACCAGAATTCGCAGAGTGGACTCTCGCCGAATGCTCGGCGCAGCAATTGTTTTGATGTTAAGCGGCCTTTCCAGCTGTGAAACAGGTGTCATTCGCAAGAATGTGGCCGGTGCAGAACAGCCAGCGCAAAAGGGGAGTATCGTGACGGTTTTAGGGTCGCTGGCTAGTAAGGATCAAGCGATTTTTGAGCAGGCGATGCTGCCGTTTGAAGAAGAGACGGGCATTGACGTGGTGTATGAGAGTACGGATACGTTTGTCAGCCTCATAGAATCACGGATGGCAACGGATAAACTGCCGGATGTGGTGATGATTTCGCAGCCAGGACTGATGGCTGACTATGCCGAATCAGGACTGCTGGTGCCCCTGACCCGTTTTTTGGATATACGGGCGTTGAGAACGGCTTATTCTGACGATTGGATAGACCTAGGTAGCGTAGATGAGGTGCCCTATGCCTTGTGGTATCGAGCTTCGGTGAAAAGTTTGGTATGGTATCGGCCGACGGCTTTTGAGGCGAAGGGCTATGACATTCCTAGTACATGGCCGGATATGATTGCGCTGAGCGATCGCATCGTCGCCGAGGGCGGTACTCCTTGGTGCATTGGTCTTGAAAGCGGTGAGGCCACGGGTTGGCCCGCGACCGACTGGGTTGAAGACATTCTGTTGCGAACGGCTGGCCCCGAAGCCTATAGTCAGTGGATCGATCATCGGCTGCTTTTTGATTCGCCGCCTGTTCTTCAAGCGTTTGACGAATTCGGGCGGTTTTTGCGATCGCCCCAATATGTTCAGGGCGGCGCGACCCAATCAGTCACGCTCTCCTATGAGAAAGCCACAACGGGCATTTTAACCGATCCGCCTGAATGCTATATGCACCGCCAAGGGAGCTTTGCAGCTTCTTTCTTTCCTGAAGAAAAAGCGGCCCGAGTAGACTATGACGTATTTCCCTTGCCAGGAATTGATACCCGATTTGGGATGCCAATTTTAGTGGCAGGCGATGCGATCGCACTGTTTCACGACACGCCAGAATCACGGGCATTTATGGCCTACATCGCGAGCCCCACCCCGCATGAAATCGCAGCAGGCTTAGGCGGTTTCATTTCGCCCCATAAGCAAATTCCGCTCGAAGCCTATCCCAATGTAGTCACCCAAAACATTGCCCAGATATTAATAGATGCCGACACCATTGAGTTTGACGCTTCAGACATGATGCCAGGATACGTCGGTACTGGCACCTTTTGGCAGGGCATGGTTGACTTTGCCCAAGGAAAATCGGCAGAAGAGGTTGCTAAAGAAATTGATCAGAGCTGGCCAGATTGAAACGAGAAAAAGGTAGGTGTTAGAAGATTCAACATATTTTACCTCAGATCTGCAAGCGTAAGACTAGAAGCGTAAGACTAGAAGCGCATAGAACTCTAGAAGCAAATAGGGCTAGAAGCGAAGCGACAGAATCAGGAACAAAGCCAATGTAATTTATTGTTTGTTTTTTGTTTCATGAGCTGATGCCACTGGTTTTACTAGCCCAAGAAACAATATTCTAAAGAAACAATAGTCCTAAGAATCAACATTAATCAATCATCAAGATTGTTTCATCCAAGGTTCCTTGATTAATCTGATCACTATCCATAAAACTACTTGAATGAAGTTTCAGACTATATAGCGGCCTAGGCATATATACGCTGCAGTCAGTTTTTATACTGATAGTCAGCAGGCCAAACCATCACTGCATCACTTTAAACTATCCATTTTTTGGGCGGCATTTTTTGGGTGGTTTGTGCTGTTCCTGGCTGTCTTCATTTATCTCTCTTTTACAAAGAAAGAGGCTTTTTATTCATGACTTTTCGCTACAACGTTATTTGCGGTACCCATGGTAATGACACTATCCATGGTACTCATGGCAACGATGTCATCTATGCTGGCAGCGGCAACGACATTATCTACGGCGGTAATGGTAACGACATTATCTACGCTGGCGATGGCGACGACTTTATCATTGGTGGATTTGGTTTAGACACCATTTATGGTGGCAGAGGTAACGACACTATTTCGTGGGATAACCTAGGCAGCGGCCTATCGGTTGATCTTGCTTCGCAGCGTGTTCACTTCAACGCAGGCGGCGGCGAGCGATTTTTCTCTATTGAAAACGTCATTGGCTCACGAGGCAACGACGTCATTAGGGGCAACTGGAAAAACAACGTTCTGAGCGGCAATGCAGGCAATGATCGGATAATTGGCTCATGGGGCAACGACGTTATTGCGGGTGACGAAGGCTTTGACACTGTAGACTACAGCCATTTAGGCCGGGGTATTACACTCAAGGCATACGGAACGGTTGATAAAGGCTGGGCCGGGCGCGATACACTCGCTAGCGTAGAGGAGATTATTGGCGCGGTCGGTAAGCACAACACGATTGATGGTAGAAGCAACAGCGACAAAGCATATTTAGAAGTTGACCTCGGTGCAGAATCTCTGGTTGTTAAAAATGTTCCAGGCATCGGTGCTCAGAGCTTTACTGTTCGTAACTTTACGACCCTAAAGGGCAGTGAGCAAAACGACATTCTCAACGGTGGGGATGAAAATCATGCGAGTGTGACTATTTTTGGCAATGGTGGTAACGACTCTATTAGAGGCAGCGCCGGTAATGATCGCTTGTTTGGCGGTGCGGGTGACGACACCATTGTTGGCGGCGTTGGTTCAGACTATATCGAAGGCGGCGGCGGTAATGATACCATTGCAGCGCTACAAGGCGATGATATTCTCAATGGAACAGATGCGGCTCATGCAGGTGCCAATGAGTTTGACTTGCTAATTGGGGGAGATGGAAAGGATCGCTTTATCCTTGGTGACAGCCATCGGGCTTACTACACCGCAAACGGCTTCTACGACTTTGCAGGCATTACAGACTTCAAAATTGGTCAGGACAAAATTGTTCTCCATGGCTCTCGTAATATCGGCAAGGATTACAGCTTAACGACTGATGGCGATACTCTAGCGATTTCTTTCCGGGGCGATCGCATTGGCATCATCCAGGGTGAGAATGTGGCTAGCCTAACGCTACACAGCCGCAGCTTCGAGTTTGTTTAATGCCGAGTTTGTTTAACCAAATTCGTTTAGCCAAATTCGTTTAACCAAGTTCATTTGACCAAGTTCATTTAACTAACAATGCGCCGAAGGCTGAGCGATGTCGCAGCCTTCGGCGCATTGTTAGTTAAATGTGCATTTACAGCCGATACTCCACTGCAAACTTAATCCCATAGTCAAACTCGTCAGAGGTACTTTCGGGAAAGTACTTGATTACAGGCACAGCCTCTAGCGCCAAGCGCTCGGAAGGGTTGTAGCGAACAGGAACCAAAAATTCGACTAAGTCACCGCTATTGGCAAACAGCTCTGTATTCAGCCGCACAGAAAAAGTGACGGGTGTGCCACCTACCGCGTTCAGATCTTCCGAATCGCCATCATTCAATTCTTCTAAGTCATCGTCTTCTAACGAATCTCTACGTAACGCCGGATCACGCTGATTTCTTTGAGCCACTAGCGGCTCATTTAGCGGCTCACTTAACTCAGCCACCAACGGTACTGATGACGACATGGCGGTAGTCACCGTTTGCGCAAATGCAATAGAACTAAAAACAACAGAGCTTCCGAACGCTAATACTCCAGCCAAAACAAACTTGTAAAACATGGTGAATTCTTCTTGAGACGTATCAAACGTCTATGTATCGGTTGATACATTTACATTAATGCGCTCGAATCCATATCCTCTTCTGGCAAAAGCGGTAGTCACTTTGTTTCTTTCTCTTTCTTTTGGCCGAACCTGTAGGCGTATGTTTTTTATGTGTAGTTTCTTATATTCAGTTTTATTACGATCCAATAATCTTGAGCCCCGAAGCGTTCCAAATAGCGCGAAATTCACCTGCGATCGCTAGCGTATAATCCTGGTGATACCAGCCCAGAACTGTTAAATGCACTTCACCATTTGCCTTTCCCAAGGCGCTCATTTCTGTCCAGTCATCAACCATTGGTAGCGGCGAAAAGGTCGTGCCATATAGCCCGGTCGCCTCACTCCCTGGGACAACCGGCAGCGAGCTGGACGGCTCAAAAGGCCCCGTAACACTATCCGACACAAACCAGTACAGTGTAGAGTCAGTAACCTTCTCGGCCCCAATCGTTTTTAGCCAAGTTGGATTGACAAATTCTTTAAAGCAAGAAAAGAAAAGATGATATTTATCTTGAAAATAAATAATCTGTGGTCGCTCTAAATGATAAAAAGGCCAACTAGCGCTAGCGTCTTTTTCTATTGGTGATTCTATTGATGAGGCCAGTGGGGACGGTGAGTTCGGTGAGATGGATGAGGCCATCGGTAAGAGGTCCTCAGAAGTTGCCCTCTCAGAGATATCAGGAGAGGTGCCAGAGGCGAAATTAGGAGAAATGCCGGGGCCAGCAGCAGGCGGCAATAACTGGTAAGGCCCATCAATTTTCTCAGCTACCGCCAAGCCTAACCCCCCCTGGTAAAGAAATTTGCCGGTCAAAGAAGCGCAAAAAAACAAATAGTATTTTTGAGTTTCGCTTCCCTTAACCGTAGCCTTGATCACATAAGGATCGCGCCAGTGTAGGTGTTTTGACCAGTTGCATCGTCCTGCATAGCCTTCAACTATTTTAGCTGGCATACTAGTGGGCGTTTCAGCTGGTAAGCAGGCATCCAACAAGAGCTTTTTTTCTGCCAGCAACGGTTGAGCTAACCGCTGCCAACTCACGCCGTCTGTCGAAGTCGCTAAGCCGATGGCTTCTCCTGAAATATCTGCTGCACTTGCCGCCGAATAAAACAAATAATAAGTATTGTTTTCTTTGGAGAGGCTGCCTGCAAATAATCGGCCAGATTCCCAGCCTTGGTCATCTAATGGCTGGAGCACAGGCCCCCTATGCTCCCAATGTACGGCATCTGAAGATCGCGCCTCACAGATCCAACTAGTTTTCCACCAAGGCTCCTGATCGGTACGACCGCTAAGATAAAACAAACGATAAAAATCTTTATCTTTTAAGATCCAAGGATCCCATTGAGGTGGCTGAAGCGCAGAGCTAGGGGGAATTGTCATGAAATGCTGAAGAGATAGTCAGTGATCATCAGTGAGGATGCCATTCTAACGGGTCTTAAGCCTATTTGCTAGCAGCTAAAACGCGAGCTAAAACGCAGGCTAAAACAAGTTCCGACAGCTGTTTCTAGAAGAGCTGTTTCTAGAAGAGGTGTTTCTAGAAGAGTTGTTTCTAGAGGTATCGTGTAAAGTTTTGTATGCGTCTCTCATAACTATCTCTTAAGATAGGCTTAGGCCCTAGGACCAAAAAGTACATTGGTATATACAGCCGTTATTTAGATGCGATGTATTCCAATTGTGCCAAAACTAGCGTGCCAAAAACTAGTGTGTTAAAAACTAGCCTGCTCAATCATGAGCATGAGTCAGTTTTTGCCCTAGTCAACAAGCGTAGACAGCATCAACCCTTGTTTAGTTAGGGTATTCGTTCAGGTGTAAGATTCTTATGTTTTCCTATTTTCAGCGCCCGTTATCAGCGGCTAGCTGGTGTAAAAAAATAGTGCTGAGTTTAACCGCGCTGGGCGCGATCGCTCTCCCGCTAACTAGCTGTAGCAAGCCGTCAGCGCCAGAGGCTGACACAGCCATTAGCCAACCGACCGGTTCTAACACCGTTACCATTTTAGGCGTCATCGTCGGTGACCAACAGGCGAGGCTAGAAGAAGCGCTAATCCCTTTTGAAGAAGAGACCGGCATTGATGTTATTTACGAAGGAACAGACGCTTTTACAACGCTGCTGCCTGTGCGAGTAGATTCTGGAGACTCACCCGATATTGCGATGTTTCCACAGCCGGGATTGATGCGATCGCTCGCCGAAGAAGGTGTCCTAGTCCCTGCGACCGAAGCGGTTAGTCGAGCAGACTTGCAAGCCTACTATCCTGAAAGCTGGATAGATCTTTCCACCGTAAACGGCGAGGTGTACGGCGTTTGGTATCGTGCTGCGGTTAAAAGCTTGGTATGGTACAACCCTGAAAACTTTGCCAAGCAAGGATATGAAATTCCTACCACCTGGGATGAACTCACCGCCCTTAGCGACCAAATTGTCGCCGACGGCGGCACGCCTTGGTGCATTGGAATGGAGAGTGGTAACGCTTCTGGCTGGCCCGGAACCGACTGGGTAGAAGATATTTTACTCCAAACCGCTGGCCCCGACTTCTACGATAAATGGGTTCAGCATGAAGTTCCCTTCAATGCGCCGCAGGTGCAAGAAGCCTTTCGCTACTTTGGCGAGATTGTGAAGCAACCCGAGTATGTGTATGGGGGCACTACTGGCGCGCTCAGCATTCCCTGGGGAGATTCTATTGCGGGGCTATTCACCCCAGAGCCCGAATGCTACATGCAAAAGCAAGGCAACTTTATTACCGGTTTTTTCCCTGAGAATGTGGCCCTCGGCGAAGATGTGGATTTCTTTACCACGCCTTCTATCAATCCAGACTATGACGGTGCGCTATTAGTGGCTGGTGACATTTTCTCTATGCTCAACGATACTCCTGAAGCGCGTCAGCTCATGGCTTATTTGGCCACCCCTACGCCGCACGAAATTTGGGCCGAGCAGGGCGGGTTTCTCTCTGCTAATAGGCAGGTCGATCTCAATGTTTATCCCGACGAAATTAGTCGAAAGCAAGCTGGGTTGTTAACAACCGCTGAGATTGTTCAATTTGACGGCTCTGATGCAATGCCTGGGGCCGTTGGTACAGGGACATTTTGGTCGGGGATGATGGACTTTGTTGCAGGCGCTTCGGCTGAGGATGTCACCGACAAAATTGAATATTACTGGCCCGAAGAATTTGAAGAGAGCGCAGCAGAGCGCAGCGCCAACTAAAGTCCTTTCACGGCCCCTCTCCTGACTCATATGACATTGATCAAGGTGCTAAAACTCTCACAACAATCAAGTCAAAACAATCAAGTCCAAACAATCAAGTTAAAACAATCAAGCAGAAGAGGAAATAATGAAACACAGACTTCAGGAGGTGAGCTAAATCATGGACGGCAACATAGCGTTAATTTTACAAGCACTGTTGGCGATCTTTTTAGGATCGTTTGGTGTCATTGCCATTTTCTACGGGCTTAACATTCTGGTTGAAAAAACATTTCCTGAGCGGCTTCGCCTCGGCTTTTTGCCCTGGATATATGTCGGTCCCTCCGTGTTGTTGCTCACGGTTTACCTGGTACTGCCCGCCCTACGAACCTTTTATCTCAGCTTTTTTGGTAACGACTCTAGCCGGTTCGTGGGCCTCAAAAACTACCTCTTTGTTCTGACCGCGCCTGACACCCTCATCACCTTTCGCAACAATTTATTGTGGCTAGTATTAGTTACTGGCATCAGCGTCTCGTTAGGGCTCATCATTGCTGTACTGATTGACCGGGTAAAATATGAGCAAGTGGCCAAGTCGCTGATCTTTTTGCCCATGGCCATTTCCTTTGTTGGAGCCAGCGTTATTTGGCGATTTATTTACGCCTACCGCCCGGCGGATGCCGAACAAATTGGACTGCTCAACGCTATTGTTACCGGGCTGGGCTTTGAGCCCGTGGGCTGGTTGGTCAACCCAGCGATTAACAACTTTGCACTCATTGCCATTATGATTTGGCTGCAAACGGGCTTTTGTATGGTGTTGCTTTCTTCCGCTGTAAAGGGCGTCCCAGATGATGTGCTCGAAGCGGCCCGAGTAGATGGCGCAAGCGAGATTCAAATTTTTCGACGAATTATTGTGCCGATGATTATGCCAACGGTGTTGGTGGTCTCTACCACGGTGATTGTGCTGGTTCTCAAAGTGTTCGATATTGTCTTTGTGATGACGGGCGGTAACTTAGGCACTGATGTGATTGCCAGTCGCATGATTCGTGAAATGTTTAACTTTCGCAACTATGGCAGGGGCAGTGCGATCGCCGTTATTCTTCTTATCCTAGTCATCCCCGTGATGGTTGCCAACATTCGCCGATTCCGTCAGCAGGAGCTAAACCGATGAGTATTGCTACCCCCCAACCGCCCGCTCAGTCACAACCCCCTAATCGCGACCCGGTGCCCAACTATGTTGCCAAGCGACACGAGCAGTCAAAGTTCGAGAAGCTTATGGCCAAAGCCCCCGTTCATATTGCGGTTGTCGGCATTGCGCTACTTTGGACGTTGCCCACGCTGGGCCTGCTGATTAGCTCGTTTCGGCCTCCTGAGGCTCTGCTCAGCAGCGGTTGGTGGACGGTCTTTCTCCATCCCCTAGAATTCACTCAGTTCACGCTAAGCAACTATCAAGATGTGCTCAGCGCGGGCATGGGACAGGCATTTCTAAATAGCCTGGTGATTTCTATTCCAGCGACAGTCATTCCGATTGCGATCGCTACTTTTGCCGCCTACGCGCTTGCCTGGATGGACTTTCCCGGTCGCCAGGTCATCTTCATTGTCACCGTTGCCCTGCTAGTGGTGCCCTTGCAAATGACCCTCATTCCTATTCTGCGGGCCTACAGCGCGATGGGCATTTCTAGCACCTTTTTGGCAGTATGGCTCGCCCACGCTGCCTACGGATTGCCGTTAGGTGTATACCTGCTACGCAACTATATTGGCTCCTTACCTAAAGACTTAATTGAGGCAGCAGCGGTCGATGGGGCCTCGTATTTGAATGTGTTTAGGCGGATTATTGTCCCGCTGAGTATGCCTGCGATCGCCTCTTTTGCCGTTTTCCAGTTCCTCTGGGTTTGGAATGATTTGCTGGTGGCCCTAGTTTACTTAGGCGGCAACCAAAATGTTGCACCCGTCACCCTAGTGCTGCGCAACATTGTGGGCGACCGAGGCCAAGACTGGTATCTGCTCACTGCTGGCGCCTTTATCTCTATGCTCGTGCCGATGGCCGTCTTTTTCGCCTTACAGCGCTACTTTGTCCGGGGTCTCCTAGCAGGCTCGGTCAAAGGATAGCCGGTTTGCGATTTCTTAATTTCTCTCGTTTCTTTACCTCATTAAAATCATGGCAAGCGTCGTTTTTGAAAAAGTAACCAAAAAGTACGACAACGGATATGTTGCCGTTAAAGACCTTAATATTGAACTAGAAGACAAAGAATTTTTGGTGCTCGTTGGCCCGTCGGGTTGTGGTAAAACCACCTCGCTTAGAATGCTTGCGGGCCTTGAAGATATTTCTGACGGCAGCATCTACATCGGTGGCCAAAGGGTCAACAATGTCACCCCCAAAGATCGAGATATCGCGATGGTGTTTCAGTCATACGCGCTGTATCCGCATATGACAGTTGCCGATAATATGGGCTTTAGCTTAGACCTTAAAGGCGTTAAGAAAAAAGAGATTCGTCAGCGGGTAGCAGCCGCAGCGCAGCAGCTGGGGATTGAACAGCTCTTGGACCGTAAACCTGCACAGCTTTCGGGTGGTCAGCGGCAGCGGGTTGCCTTAGGGCGAGCAATTGTGCGATCGCCCGCTGTGTTCCTCATGGACGAACCCCTCTCTAACCTTGACGCCAAGCTGCGTGTTCAAGCCCGAGCCGAACTCAGCGACCTGCATAAAAAAGTCGGCACCACCTTTGTTTATGTCACTCACGATCAGGCCGAAGCGATGACGATGGGCACCCGCATCGCTGTAATGAACCAGGGCATTTTGCAACAAATTGACACGCCCCAAAATGTTTACGAGCATCCTAACAACATTTTCGTAGCGGGCTTCCTTGGGAGCCCCTCTATGAACTTTTTTGACGCTCAGCTAATCCAAAACAACGGCAGTCTCATCATCAAAACAGACGGCGGCATTCCCGTCCCTATCCCGGCCAATCGTTTGCAGCGCTACCGCGAATTCACTGGTCGCCCCGTCGTTTTTGGCATTCGCCCCGAAGGCATCTACCACCCGCAATACGTTCCTCCCGGCATCGATCCGGTCGGCATCCCAGCTACTGCCAAAGTCGTCGAACTCATGGGCCACGAAGTCATCGTCTACTTCACCCTCGGTGACGGTACCGAGTTCCTCGCCCGCCTAGACCCCCGCGCCAAAATTACCCCCGGCGAACAGCTAGAACTCCAGTTCGACCTCACCCGCTTTCACCTTTTTGACAAAGAAAGTGAGCAGGTCATTTAGCCGCCATTTAGCCGCTAAATAGTCCCCATTTGGCTGCTATTTAGCCCCATTACGAATAAGCTCTGTTGGTGCAGTGCCAAAAAAAGCCCTTCGGGGTTCAGACGAACACCAAAGGGCCATAATAAGAGTCTTACACACACTGACTCAGGAGATTCCTACTCTGGGGAAAACGGATTTGGGAAAAACGACAGTCAATCGTTTTAGAAGAGGTAGCCAACGCCAACGGTAAAGCCAACTTCGTTGTTATCGCCAAAAGGCGTGTAGTTAACTGAGCCGTTAGCAACGTACCGTTGTGCGAAGCGGTAGTCAGCCCCTGCGACCAGTGCCAAATCAACGTCACTGTCGTCGCCAATAGAACCCGAGACACCAGCACCTACGAAGGGGTTGAACATGTAGTTGTCGGCCCCGACGCTGTTAAAGTCGTAGGTGAGAGGAACGAGGTAGGAGACATCTTCACCATCATCGAAGTCAAAGTCGGTTGCGACTTCAGGCCGGATTGAGATGTTATCAGCGATAGAGATTTTACCATTGACAACGAAGCCGTCGTCGCCGCCACCAATGCCTACATAGTTGTAGCTAGGGGCTGTTTGAGCGAAAGCACCAAAAGGAACTGCGAGAAGCGCAGCAGCTGCGATCGCAAAAGTAGCAGAAATACGAGAAAAAGAGAGTTTCATGGAATTGCCTCAAAAGGTAAGTGAATTTGGAAAAAGCGAAATTAAAAAGGTGTGACGAAAAAGAGAAACCCAAGATGGCCTTTCAATACAGCCGTATAAAATGAGCCATCTTGCTCCAGCGACTTGCTCCAGCGACTTGCTCCAGCGACTTGCTCCAGCGACTAACGAGAAAGCTTAGAAGAGGTAGCCAACGCCAACGGTAAAGCCAACTTCGTTGTTATCCCCAAAAGGCGTGTAGTTAACTGAGCCGTTAGCGACGTACCGTTGTGCGAAGCGGTAGTCAGCCCCTGCGACCAGTGCCAAATTAACGTCACTGTCGTCACCGATAGCGCCTGAGACACCAGCACCTACGAAGGGATTGAACATGTAGTTGTCGGCACCAACGCTATTAAAGTCGTAAGTGAGAGGAACGAGGTAGGAGACATCTTCACCATCATCGAAGTCAAAGTCGGTTGCGACTTCAGGCCGGATTGAGATGTTATCAGCGATGGAGATTTTGCCATTGACAACGAAGCCGTCGTCGCCGCCACCAATGCCTACATAGTTGTAGCTAGGGGCTGTTTGAGCGAAAGCACCAAAAGGAACTGCGAGAAGCGCAGCGGCAGCAAGACCCAGTGGAGCCCAAATACGAGAGAGTTTCATGGAATTATCCTCAAAAGGGGTTGGAATAACAACGCGAAAACGTTGAAGGAGTAATTTGGAACTTCTGTGGCCTCTACGCTTTTCTTGTGGGCTCTCTTCTAGAGATTTCTAGCGGAAAGTTTCTAGGGCGCGACACTTAAAAAGGCAAGGTTGAGAAGGGTGAGAAGAATGCGAAGTGAAAGTGTTGTTTGGGTTGAAACCGTTTGTTTCGTTTCGCATGTTTAAGTTGTATCTTTTGGAACCATTGCTTGCGCGAATGGTATGGACACTTTGTCCGGGTGGACTAGCAAAATAATCCTTCTATGGACGTAAAACCGTTGTTTTTGAATGTGCCAGTTAAGCGGTATGGCTAATGAGATGCCGCTGAGCAGCCGGTTGAAAAAACGAATTTTTTTGGCTGTATGATGCTGTTTTTAGTGGCTAGAGAGGTACGGCGGCTGATAGGTTTATAGAGAAGTCGATAAACCTATACAAGCGCACATATAAGCGCACATATATAAGAGATTTGCCATGGATGGATTGGTACGAGGTTCGGATAACTGTGTGCGCTGCTGGTGGCCTGGAGATAAAGCAGATTATTTGGCCTATCACGATGATGAGTGGGGCGTCCCTGTTGCCGATGACCATAAGCTATTTGAAAAGATTTGCCTGGAGGGATTTCAGTCGGGACTCAGTTGGCTAACGATATTGCGTAAGCGGGAGAACTTTCGCGCCGCCTTTGATGGGTTTAATTTTGAGCGGGTAGCTGGCTATGGGCCAACAGCGGTAGACAAGCTGCTGCAAGATGCAGGAATTGTCCGCCACCGTCGCAAAATAGAGTCGGTGATTAATAATGCGCAGCGTGCCTGCGAGCTGACTGAAACGGTTGGTTCGCTGGCGGCTTACTTTTGGCAGTACGAACCGAGCGCAGATGCTAGGCCACAGAACATCGACTACCCAACGCTAGAAGGGCTGAGTAAAACTCCAGAGTCAATTGCGATGAGCAAGGACTTAAAAAAGCGCGGCTGGTCTTTTGTAGGGCCGACAACGGCCTACGCTTTTATGCAGTCAGTGGGTATAGTGAACGATCATATCGCGGGCTGTGAGTGGCGATCGCGCACTGAAGCCCGCCGTCAGCAGTTCTTGCGGCCCAGTTGCAAGTGAGCAGGAAGCTATTTTACGCTAGTGCTTTTTTGCGCTAGTGCTTTTTTTTGAGTAGAGCGATCGCGCCTACTGTTAGCAATCCAACCACGCCTCCGGGCTCAGGTATAGAAGTCGGTGGTTCTGGCGTTGGTGTTGGGAATGGTATCGGCACCGGCTCAGGCTCAGGGATGGGCTCAGGTTCAGGGATGGGCTCAGGTTCAGGGATGGGCTCAGGTTCAGGGATGGGCTCAGGGGTAGGCAGACTTGGAACTGCGCCTACTGGTGTGAGCAAGTCATCAGGCAGCGTTGTGTTGAACGAAACATTGTCGATTAGAAAGCCGTAGATTCCATCATCGAACGGGAAAGCGGCGCCGGGAGTCGTATCTGCTGTCACAGTGACCTTTCTACCAGCCGCCGCAAAGCCAATCTTTTGAAAGCCGCCCTGTAAGTTAGAGGCCAAGACAAACTTCGCAGAATTACCAATATCATCAGCGACCGTATACTCCAGACCCTGGCTGACAGGCAGGCCATTAAAAACATCCAAAAAGAAGTTTTGAATTGGGTTTTCAAACTCGATAGTCAGTGGGTTCTGTCGGGTGGGATTATTGGGAATACCCGCATTTGCGGTATTGTTTGCGGTGCCGTAAGCCGTTGATGGATTAGCGGGCGTATTGGTCGCATTAGTCAAAATAACGCCGCCGCTAAATCGGACATTGCCTACATTTGTAGTGATGTTTAAAGTTTGCGCATCGCCTGCAAACTCAAACGCGTTAGGCCCTAAAAACCCCTGATCGTCGAAGTTGATAACCGCCGCTAAAGACGGAACCCCGTATCCCAATACAGAGACCACAGAGAAAATACTGATGAAGGAAGCCTTTTTCATAATTCTTTAATCTTCAGTTTCCTGGGGGGATTCCGTACTCATACTGAGATAACATCTCAAAAATACTAGAAAAATACTAGTTTGGACAGCAAAAATAGGCACAATTGTGATTTTTGCTTCATATCAACTTTAGTAACTGAGAAAGTTAGCGTGATCTATCGAGCACATACATCAAGTTTTCTAGGGCAATGCTGAATAGAACTTCACCCTTGAAAGATTCGGTCAGGATTTATAAATTTAAATTTATGTTTAGGTTTATTTGAGACCCATGCACTCAGATAGCTTCAGAGCATAAATTTGCAACCCATGAGTCAAAGAACCCAGGAGCCAAAGGACTCAAAGACCTTATAGACATATGAGCTATATAGATAGATAGAGATAAGGCGCTCAGACAGTCTTTTAGAACACAAAATGTTGATTGCCCCCTTAACCCTGGTGTCACGATCAGCGAGAATAGAAGCATTAACTTTTTCATAGCCCTTAGCTTAAAGCTTTAACCAGTCACCAACGGCGGCATACAAGGCGGCATACAAGGCATCGTGCTTTGAAAACTCAGTAACGTACAGGACATAGCTCAATGACAGCAACCCAAGCTAAGCCCAAATCTACCTTTCCGATCGACCTAAGCGCCTATCAGCGCATCAAGCTTGATCCAGCCAACAGCCAGCTTACCGACGAGCAAAGATCGGCCCTTAAGGCCAACATTCAGCTCTGCCGAGAAGCGATTGTATTTTTTACCGCAACAGGCGGTGCTCGCGGCGTTGGTGGCCATACAGGCGGGCCTTATGACACAGTCCCTGAGGTGATGATTCTAGATGCGCTATTTAGAGGCAATCCCGACAAGTTTGTGCCCACCTTTTTTGATGAGGCCGGTCATCGAGTAGGTACGCAGTATTTAATGGCTACTTTGAATGGCGATTTGCCAGCTGAGCAGCTCATGCAATACCGTGCCGCTGACTCCAAGCTTCCGGGTCATCCAGAACTGGGGCTAACACCTGGGGTGAAATTTAGCTCGGGCCGGCTCGGACATATGTGGCCATTTGTCAATGGTGTGGCGCTGGCGAATCCTGGTAAAACAACATTTTTATTGGGGTCTGACGGGGCGCAGCAGGAAGGTGATGACGCTGAAGCGGCTCGCTTAGCGGTAGCTCAAGGCATTAACGTTAAGCTCATCATTGATGACAACGACGTGACGATCGCAGGTCACCCTTCAGAGTATCTAGGCGGCTATAGCGTGCAGAAGACGCTAGAAGGCCATGGCTTAAAGGTGCTGGTTAACGATGGCGAAGATATTGACGCCCTATATGCCAATATTTGTGCGGCGATTAATGAAGATGGCCCGATTGCGGTGATTTGTAAGCGCCCAATGACCGTGGGGATTGATGGCCTAGAAGGCAGCACCCACGGCCACGATGTGATTCCGACCGACTTAGCGATTAAGTATCTTGAAAAGCACGGTCGCCAAGCCGCTGCTGACTATCTTAAGAACATTGAGAAGCCTAAGCATAGCTATTCCTTTTTAGGATCTAGTGATGAAATGGGCTCCAACCGCAATGTGTTTGGTCAGGCGGCGGTAGAAGTACTCGGTAGAATGAGTGACGCCGAGCGCAAGGAAAAAGTGCTGGTGGTTGACTGTGACCTAGAAGGGTCTTGCGGTTTGAATCACATTCACGAGGCATATCCCGAAATCTTTATCAGCGGCGGCATTATGGAGCGGGGCAACCTCTCTGCAGCTGCGGGCTTTGGCATGGTCGAAGGGAAGCAGGGTATTTTTGCGACCTTCAGCGCGTTTTTAGAGATGTGTATTTCTGAAATTACGATGGCGCGGCTGAATAAAGCCAACTTGCTGTGTCACTTTTCCCACTCGGGTATTGATGACATGGCTGATAATACCTGCCACTTCGGTATTAACAATATGTTTGCCGACAATGGCCTAGACGATGGCTATGAGACTCGGCTGTATTTTCCTGCGGATGCCAATCAGATGAAGGCTTGTGTAGAGAAGGTCTTTCATCAGCCTGGTATTCGGTTCATTTTTTCGACTCGTGCCAAGGTGCCGATGCTTAATGGTGAAGACGGCAGCACGCTGTATGGTGACGGCTATGACTTTGTGCCTGGTAAGGACGATGTGGTGCGTGAAGGCAGTGATGGCTACATCGTGAGCTTTGGTGATGGTCTGTACCGGGCGTTAGATGCGGTTGAGCGGTTGAAGCAGGAAGGCTTGAATATCGGCTTGATTAATAAATCTACGCTGAACGTTGTCGATGAGCAGATGCTAGAGAAGGTGGGTAAGTCGCCTTTAGTGATGGTGGTCGAGTCGTTTAATGAGAAGACTGGACTAGGGGCTCGCTACGGCACCTGGCTGCTAGAGCGTGGCTATACGCCTAAGTTTGCGCATGCGGGTACGCATGAAGAAGGCGGCGGCGGACTGTGGGAGCAGTTTTATCACCAAGGTTTAGATCCTGAGAGCATTATGCAAAAGGTGAAGAAGCTGGCGGGTAAGTAAGGATGTTTCTCCCTCTTAGGTTAGGCATTGAAATGCTGACTTAGTGACTTAGGGGTGTTTTATCAGCTCGCTCATGAATAAGGCTCTCTTGGCGTTGGCTGAGAGAGCTTTTGTTTGGGTAGGCGTTTGGGCGGGCGGTTTGGGTGGGCTTTTGTTTGGGTGGCGGCTAAGTGGCCAAAGCGATAGAAGTGAGGCTCGATCCGGAGGGGGTGTATGATCTTAAGTGGGCGCTGCGTGATTTTTGGGAGATAGGTTCTTTTCTAGGAATGATTGCAAACCCTGATGCCTAGAGTTTTTTTTGGAGTAATCGCACCATGGCCGCAGAATATATTGCAGACGAAGCCGCATTTGATGCCTTAGTAAAAGACAATTCGGTGGTCGTTGTAGACTGTACGGCGAGCTGGTGTGGGCCTTGTAAGCTGGTGGCTCCGCTGATGGATCAGCTCTCAGATGAGTATGCAGGTAAGGCGACGGTTTCTAAGCTGGATTTGGATGCCAATAAGGCCGTTGCTAAACGATTTGGGATCAAGAGTATTCCGGCGGTGATGGTGTTTAAAAATGGCGAGCTCATGGATACCTTGGTAGGGGTGAAGCCGTATTCTATGTTCAGCGAAGCGGTGACTAGCTATTTGTAAGCTCGTTATTGGTCAGTTTGTTTAGCTTTTGATATCTGGCATGCCCAATCCCAATAAGCCTGATCCCAATTTGATTAAGCTGTCGCCAGCGACTGTGTTTGCGATCGCATTTGCCGTCATCTTTATTCCGCTACTGCTGACGGGCTTTATTTCCCAGTAGCGCGATCGCAACTTTATCCGCAACATTATCTGGAATTGATCGGTCTGGCGTTGTATTCAGAACCGGCCCAACTGGGATGCTTAAGACGCTGATTGATTTCTGATGTATCTCTGATGTGTCAAAGGGTCGTCAGCGTCGCTCAGGTTGGGTAAAGTAGGTTCGTTTAGTTCTATCAAAATTCTTTTGTTAGTTTGCGAGCGCTAGTAACCGGTCACAGGTGCTTTCACGTAATCTCACGTGAGAGCATATCCTCATGGCCTCTCGCGCCCTCTTAACCAATTTGCGGTCTTTTTGCGGTCTTGTCTTTTTGCGGTCTTGTCTTTTTGCGGTCTTAAGGAGTCTTTAGTATGTGCGGAATCGTTGGATACATTGGTACTCAAGCTGCCAGCAGTATTTTGATCGAAGGTCTTAAAACGCTAGAGTACCGAGGTTACGATTCGGCTGGGGTCGCGACCATTAGCGAAGGCCAATTGCAGCGAACGCGGGCGAAGGGCAAGCTCAAAAACTTGCAGGTAAAGCTCGAAGGCTTAGAAGATCCGGCTCGCTTGGGTATTGGCCATACGCGCTGGGCGACCCATGGCAAGCCCGAAGAGCACAATGCGCATCCGCATACTGATACCAAAGAGCGGATCGCGGTGGTGCAAAATGGCATTATTGAAAACTATCGCGAGCTGCGCGAAGAACTCAAAGCCAAGGGGCATGAGTTTCGCTCAGATACCGATACTGAAGTGATTCCCCACTTAATTGCGGAGTATTTAGAAAATCCGACAGGTGATGCGGTGCTCACCGAACAGTCCCGACTGCTGGAAGCGGCGCGACATGCGATGACCCGTTTGGAAGGGGCCTTTGCGATCGCGCTCATTTCGCTCGACTTTCCCGATGAACTCATCGTTGTGCGTCAGCAGGCCCCGCTGGTCATTGGCTTTGGTCAGGGCGAGTTTTTCTGTGCTTCTGACACGCCTGCGATTATGCCCTATACGCAAGCCGTGCTGACGCTAGAGAATGGTGAAATTGCTCGGCTGACGCCCTTAGGTGCTGAAGTATACGACTTTACCGGCCATCGCCTGAAAAAGTATCCGCAAACCCTGAACTGGAACCCCATCATGGTGGAAAAGCAGGGCTTTAAGCACTTTATGCTCAAGGAAATTTATGAGCAGCCAGGCGTCGTACGCACTTGCCTAGAAACCTATTTAGATACGGCCTGGGACACTCAAAGCAGCCATTCTCCGATTAAGTTGAATCTGCCTGATGCACTGTTAGACGACTTGCAGCATGTTCAAATTTTGGCCTGTGGCACCAGCTGGCACGCTAGCCTAGTCGGTAAATATTTGCTCGAACAAGTGTCCGGCATTCCGACTGTGGTGCAGTATGCCTCTGAGTTTCGCTATGCGCCTGCGCCGCTGATGCCCCATACGCTGACCATCGGTGTCACCCAGTCAGGGGAGACGGCTGATACGCTGGCCGCGCTTGATATGGAGCAGCAGCGCCGCAGCAAAAGCGGTAATGCCGACTATTCACCGCGCATGTTGGGCATTACCAATCGCGCAGACAGTTCATTGAGCCGTCTGGTGCCTCACATTGTCGATACTAAAGCGGGTCTAGAAATTGGCGTAGCTGCGACCAAAACATTTGTCGCTCAGCTAATGGCGTTTTACTTTTTGTCTTTAGATTTGGCTTACCGACGCCAGGCGATTTCGCTTGAGCGGCTAGCCGAAATTATTGAAGGGTTGCGGCAGCTGCCTGCTCAGCTAGAGTTGGTGCTAGAAAGTCAGGAGCGCTATGTAGAGGAGCTTTCTCATGACTTTTCGGAGACGCGAGACTTTATCTTTATCGGTCGTGGTATTAACTATCCAATTGCCTTAGAAGGCGCGCTGAAGCTGAAGGAAATTAGCTACATCCATGCAGAAGGCTATCCGGCAGGGGAAATGAAGCATGGGCCGATTGCGCTGCTAGATGAAAAAGTGCCGGTTGTAGCGATCGCAACCAAAGGCACCGTTTACGAAAAAGTGCTCTCCAATGCGCAAGAAGCCAAAGCCCGCGATGCCCGGCTCATTGGCGTAGTACCCATGAATGATCCAGATGCAGAAGAAACCTTTGATGCACTGCTGCCTGTCCCCAACGTAGACGAGCTGCTTTCACCAATTTTAACGGTGGTTCCTTTACAGCTGCTTTCGTACCACATTGCAGCGCGGCGGGGCTTAGATGTCGATCAGCCTAGAAACCTGGCGAAGTCAGTCACGGTAGAGTAGCTGAACCCCATCTCGGCACCCCATCTCTTGAGCGCATCTCTTGAGCGAATCTCTTGAGTTAAGCCCTGAGAAGATAGCATCTTGTTTGTATCCTAAAATACAAAATTCTCAGGGTTATCTAATGGAACTCTGACTTCTCCTTCAGTTTAAATTCAGCCCTAGTTAAGGCGTGGCGCTCATTCTAATAAGTATCGAACCCAAGCGGTTTCGCACTGCAACGTTTTTACTTTTTAGGAGATTCCTCTCATGAAACGCCTTATTTTGTCTGTCTCATTGGTTACGCTAGGTCTTGCATCAATCTCTCCTGCCGTCTTGGCGGGCCAAGCTTCTACCCCAGGGCAAATTTCAGATGCCGCAACGGTTATTGATTTGGTGCGCTATAACCGAGATGTTCGAGGTAAATAAAATAGCAAATTTCAACTTCTTTGACCTCATTGGTCATCTCATGTTTTTGGTAACACTTAACACATAGATAACGCATAGAATGCCGAGGCCCATTGTGTGTGCCTCGGCATTTTTTAGTAAAGTCATTCTTTTTTCTTCTAGCGTTCGATTGCTTGTGCGATCGCCTGATCTCCTCATCGCCTGCTTAGGATGAAGCTTCTCGGGAATCTAAAAGTCTCTCCCATAGGAGAGTATTTGTTTCATCTTGACGCCAACGTAGGAGCTGCGCGCTATTACTGCCCACAGCTAACCCAGGCATCCCAAGGGCTTGCCGGGGTGCCAATGTGACGAGTGCGATCGCTTCTTCCACAGAACAAATTTCCCACTTCACCAAATTTACCGCGCCCTGGATCAGCGGCAGCGTCGTGCCCGACAAAGTGCCATCGGCCAACCGGGCCGTGCCATTGACAACTTCAATTTCTCGGCTGTCCCAGGCATAGTTGCCATCGGGCAAACCCAGCGGCGAAAGCGCATCGCTCACCAAAAACAATCCGCCCATCACAGCATGCGGACTGCCTCGGCCAATGCGAACCAACAAATCTAGCATGGTGCGGCAAATATGCTCTCCATCGGCAATAAACCCGCAAAAAACGTGAGGATGCGTGAGCGCTGCGCCCAACAATCCAGGCTCGCGATGGTGCAGGCTAGGCATCGCATTAAAGGCATGGGTAACCATACTAGCGCCCTGATCAAAGGCTTGATTGGCCTGCTTGGCGGTCGCGAGTGAATGGCCCAGGCTGACAGTAATATTGCGATCGCACAGCCACCGAATGATCTTTTCGCCCTCCAAACCCACCGCAATCTCAGGCGCAAGCGTGATGATGCGAACCGTTTGGGCAAAGTTGTTGATGGTTGCTTTTACATTCTCAAAAGTCAGCGACTGTAAATACTCTAAAGGATGCGCGCCCAGCTTTGCCTTGTTTAAGAACGGTCCTTCTAAATGAATGCCTAGAATTTTGGCAGATTGGGCAGATTTGTTGTTTCTTTGATCGTTTTGTTGCTGTTGAAACTCACTAATCGCCGCCAAGCTCCCTTGAAAATTTTCGATAGAAGTCGTCACCAGCGTCGGACAAAACGCATCGACCCCCTGCTGCCAAAGCAGTTCGCAAATCGCCTGTAGCTGCTCAAAATCGCTGTGCCTCACATCCGGAAAAGCCAGCCCTAACGCCCCGTTAATCTGTAAGTCTACGGCCCCTAAGGTCACCCAGTCGCCTGCGACATCTATCATCATCGCTTCAGGTAACCTAGCTTCAGGCAAGGTAGCAATATCTTCATCGACTGCTTCAATTGCCGTTACCCAAGCCTCTTCTATCACAATCTGATACAGGCCAGCCCGATACGGCAACCTGGCGTTAAGAATAACAGTACTATCAGACATGAATCCTATACATGCGTAAGAGATATCCCTAGGCTATGACTACTTTACAGGCAGGCACATCGGCAGAGGTTGGCATTGTGATGGGCAGCGACTCTGACCTGCCGACCATGATAGATGCGATCGCAATTTGCGAAGAATTCAACATTGCTCACGAAGTTGCCATCGTATCGGCTCACCGCACCCCGCATCGAATGGTCACCTACGCTGAAACAGCGCACACCCGAGGGCTCAAAGTTATTATTGCAGGTGCAGGCGGTGCGGCGCATTTACCCGGCATGGTCGCCGCCCTCTCTCCCTTGCCCGTCATCGGCGTCCCTGTAAAAACCAGCACCCTATCCGGCATAGATTCTCTATATTCCATTGTGCAAATGCCGAGCGGCATCCCGGTCGCTACTGTAGCCATTGGCAATGCCAAAAATGCCGGATTGCTCGCCGTGCAAATGCTCGCTGCTCATCATCCGGAGCTGCAAGCACAAGTACTGGCCTACCGGCAACAGCTCAAAACAATGGTCAACGACAAGCAAAATCAGCTCGCAGCACTAGGTGCCCGTCAGTACCTCAAGCACATGATTAATCCCTAAACTTCAACCCAATGAGATCAGAATAAAGATCATCATGAAAATTTACACAAAATAAAAAAATCAAATAAACAATATCAGCAAATATTTTTTACGTGCGACATCCCTTAAAGAGTTTGTAAATACTCAAAACCCTTCAAGGTGCTTATGAAAACCCTCTAAATATCCGTAGATTGACCGTTTCTACAGAATCCGACGATCGATAGCGCTCCAAATCAAAAAAAAGTGGTGTTTTGGCACAATGCGTAAGGAAACAAGTCAAGTAGAAATCAAGACGCTTTGTAAAGTTTTTCTAAAACTTGTTCAAAAAAGAAACGCCAAGGGTACGTCCTTATCAATCAAAAGTATCAGCCGACACAGAATGACTGACTGAGACTTGGTGGAATAGGCACCATCAGTTTGACAGGTACATGCGTGGGAAAGCCCAATTGATAGCGCAGCCAAAAGCCGGCTGGTTATAGCTACCTCAATGGCAGCCCCATACGGCCCCAGATTACTGTCTGACTAAAATTGCGTTAGGAATGCCAGAGACTAAAAAATGTCTAACTTTACACTCGAAACAAAAAAGCAGAACAGGCGCGTATCCTCGCCCTGGGACGCAAATGTTCCTCCGTTTACAGAAATGGCTAAGCGTGCAATAGGTCGCACGTTTGGTCATAAATATGCATGGGGTTGGCTAGCCTGCATCCCCTTGTCTTTTGTGATTGTGGCTACGTGGGGATTTGCAGCTCACGCTCAAGACGAAGTAGCTGCTGCTGATGTGCAAATAATCTTAGATAACATCTGGATTGTGGTTGCCTCTATCCTCGTCATCTTTATGAACGCGGGTTTTGGCATGTTAGAGACTGGCTTTTGCCGTCAAAAAAATGCCGTCAACATTCTCACTAAAAACCTCATTGTGTTTGCGCTGGCAACCGTTTCTTTCTGGGCTTTGGGCTATGCCTTAGCCTTTGGGTCTGGGAACGGCTTCTTTGGGTTTACGGGTTTCTTTTTAGCCGGTTCTGAGCCAGATACCCTCATTGATGGGCTAACGCTAACTGTTCCCGTGTTCTTCTTGTTCCAGGCGGCTTTCGCCGGAACTGCGGCCACTATCGTATCGGGTGCGGTTGCTGAGCGAGTTAAGTTCTCCAGCTTCATTATCTTCAGCGTTTTGCTCACGGCTATTTCTTACCCCATCACAGCTCACTGGGTCTGGGGCGGCGGCTGGCTCTCGGCAATGACTTTCCTGGGTGAAGGTGTTGGCTTTAGCGACTTTGCTGGGTCTACTGTGGTTCACTCTGTCGGCGGTTGGGCGGCTCTCATGGGCGCAATCTTCCTTGGGCCTCGCATTGGCAAGTACCAAAACGGCGGTGTTAATGCCATTCCTGGCCACAACATGAGCATTGCAACCTTGGGTTGCCTCATTCTATGGATCGGTTGGTTTGGTTTTAACCCTGGTTCTGAGCTAGCAGCTAGCTTGAATGTTCCTCAAATTGCATTGGTGACTAACCTGGCAGCAGCGGCAGGCGGTATCGCAGCAACGTTTACGGCTTGGGCGCTCAGCGGCAAGCCTGACTTGTCTATGGTCATCAATGGTATCTTGGCTGGCTTGGTCGGCATTACCGCAGGTTGCGGCGGCATTGGCTACTGGGGTGCGATTATTGTCGGTGGTATTGCCGGTGTGCTCGTAGTCTTTTCTGTTGGCTTCTTCGACAGCATTAAAATTGACGACCCGGTTGGTGCAACCTCTGTTCACTTAGTCTGTGGTATTTGGGGTACCTTGGCTGTTGGCCTGTTCCACAAAGATCTAGGTCTTTTCTTTGGCCATGGCATCACTCAGCTCATCGCTCAAATTATTGGTATTGTAGCGATTGGCCTATTCACCGTGATTTTAACCTCGGTGCTATGGGTGGTCATCAAGTCTCTGGTTGGCTTGCGAGTCTCTTCTGAAGAAGAGCTCAAGGGCTTAGACATTGGCGAGCATGGCATGGAAGCTTACAGTGGTTTCCTTAAGGACACTAGCGATATGGGCGGCATTATCTAGGCGTTTCGTTATCTAGGTTTTGCTAGATGAGCGAATGCGAATAACGCCACATTTTGTGTAACATTTTTAGAGGCTTAGCATGCTAAGCCTCTAATTTTTTGTTTTGCCTTTTGTTTTACCTTTTGTTTTACCTTTTGTTTTACCTTTAGTTAACTTCTTGCCTGTGACCCCTAGGCTGGCTGTTATTCTAACGATACTTATTAAGACACTATAAAAATCTCAACTTTAAAAATCCCATCTAAAAAAATCTCAATTCCAAGCAATTAAAAGTTATTAAAAGCCCAACTGGCTGCTGCTGAGGGGCTATTGAAAAACTGTTTTCCCTATAGGCTCGTCATAGCGCTAGGACCGCAAACTTCACATGGGTAATCCAGCTTCCATCGTGGAAGAACTGTTTGAGGCGCTGCCGACGCTACGGTCTCAAATGTATTTCAAGACGTCGCTGACCGCGCTCTCCCACGCGATGGAAGATCAGGTGCTGGCCGGGGCAGATCAGCCACCGCTGATTATTGCGAGTTTTCAGCAAGAACGGTTTTACCGTCAAGAGGCTCATCGCTATGAGCGGATTGGTCAGCTGAGCGATCAGGTCTATGTGCTTTCAGCCGCAGAAACCAAGTTTAGTGAAACCGTAGATGGCTACGAGAAAATTAGTTTTGACAGTGAAGATGCCCTGACCGAAGAATGGCATCTGGTGGTGGTGGGCAAGCATTACAGCGCTGCGCTCATTTGTCGGGAGCATTCTGGGCGGGATGCCCACAAAGCGGTGGCTCACCCATCCATGCCGCCTGCTTCTCCGCTACATTTGGATCAAACTCGGCGGTTCGAGGGGATTTGGACATTGAACCGGCAGGTGAGCGTGCGCGCGGCTGATGCGTTGCTGAGCCGTATTCAGGTATATCGCCCTGATCTAGCCGAGAAGATTGGTTGTGCTCGGGCTAAATATATTCCTGATGTGTTTGATGCTGAGCTAGCGGTTGAGAGCGATCCGTTTGCACAGCGGTTGATTACTTACTTGCAGGCGGGGCAGTATAAGCAGCTAAAAGCGTACCGAGCGATCGCGATTCAAGAGCAGCGAGCCCGGTTGCTTAACTCTATTACGGCAGCGATTCGTCAGTCGCTAAACCCGGATGAGATTTTTGCGATCGCCACTCAAGAGCTCGGCAGCGTACTCAATGTAGGCCGCTGTATTATCTACCGCAGTGACGCTAGCGATACCGCTGCCACCATTCACCACGAATACCGTCAGCCCAACTTCAACTCATTAGCGGGCAAGCCCTGGCCGCTCAAAAACAATCCCCTATACCAGTGGGTAAAAAAGCACCAGGCAACCCTAGCCATAGATGATGTGACTGAAGAGGCGATCTCCGAAGTCAGTCTGAACAGTGTCCGCAAGCGCCTACAGCGCTGGCAAATTCGCAGTTGTCTGCTGGTGCCTCTCGTCCATAAAAATCGTCTGCTTGGCATGGTCGAGCTGCATTTAGACGACGCCAATTGCCGACATTGGGACGACGAAGATGTGATGCTCGCCGAGGCGATCGCCAACCAGCTTAGCGTTGCTCTCATCCAAGCCGAAGCCTACGCCAATTTGGAAGACCTCAACCAGCAGCTGGCCGACCTAGAGCGCACCCGCAGCAACCTTATCGCCATCACGGGCCACGAACTGCGCACACCGCTTTCTACCATTCGCGTTTGCCTAGAGAGCCTCTTGTCCGAGCCCGATATGGACGATGCCATGCGCCAAATCATGCTCGACACAGCCATGACCGATGCCGAACGAATGCGCAAGCTCGTGCAGGACTTTCTCACCCTCTCCCGCTTAGAGAGCCGTCGTGTGGAGTGGAATTTAGAATCCTTGTCTCTCCAGGAATGCGTAGACCTTGCCCTGAGCAGTTTGCGCTGGCAAAACTCGTCTGATTTAGCGCCTGCTATGCAAATAGAAACCGATTTGAGCGAGGATTTGCCTTTTGTCCGAGCCGATGGCGAATGGATTGTAGAAGTGTTGTCTAAGCTTTTGGACAACGCCTGCAAGTTTACAGAAGCCAACGGCCAAGTCACGATTAGCGCTAAGGTGATCGACAACAAGCAGGTGGAAGTTGTGGTGAGCGACACGGGCAGAGGGATTGAGCGCGATCGCCTAGAGACCGTCTTTGAGCGGTTCTACCAAGAAGAAGGCGCCCTCCGTCGCTCGGTCGGTGGCACGGGTCTAGGTCTGGCCATTTGTCAGCAAATTATCGAAGGCTTAAACGGCGAAATATGGGCGACTTCCGGTGGTAAAGACCAGGGCACTCAAATTCACTTCACGCTGCCTACGGTCAGCAATACGGCTCAGTATGGTTCTGGTAAAGATTCTGGCAAAGACGCCAGTCAACGCGTTGGCGCCTCAGCAAAAGCGATTGGCTCTCAGGTGCGATCGCCCAAGCCTTCTGCCAAGCCCTCTTCCAAGCCCTCTTCCAAGCCCTCTTCCAAGTCCTCTGTCAAAACCGGTAAAAATCGGTAGAAGCCTTACCTGCTGACGACGTAGCGTTTTGCTAACGAACTGTTACGCTTCGTATCAGGCTTGTAAAAGTGACCATGAAGCAATGATACGATCCCAGTCAGCTAAGCTTGAGAGAGATTCATTCATGGCAGAAAGTCTGACTGGTACAATGCCAAAATTTGGAGGCAGCACCGGCGGCCTCCTAACTAAGGCCTTTGTTGAAGAAAAATACGCGATTACTTGGACTTCTCCTAAGGAGCAAGTTTTTGAAATGCCCACGGGTGGCGCTGCCACAATGAACGAAGGGGAGAACCTGCTTTACTTATCTCGTAAGGAGCAGTGCTTGGCGCTGAGCCGTCAGCTCAAAACTAAGTTCAAACCCAAAATTACAGACTACAAAATTTACCGAGTGCTGCCCAGCGGCGAAACCACCTATTTGCATCCTGCTGATGGTGTCGTGCCTGAAAAGGTTAATGAAGGCCGTGGCTACAGCGGTAAAAAGGAGCGTCGCATTGGCGAAAATCCTGATCCAGCAACTATCAAGTTCAGTGGCAAAGAGCCTTTTGAAGTCTAAAACCTTGTGTTTAAGATTCTGTTCTTTCAGCTCTTTTGGGCATGTGCCTACAATCTTTGATCAATCTTTGATCAATATTTTGCCTAAGACATTTGCCTAAAAAATTTGCCTAAAACAACTGACAAAAGCCAACCTGCATAGCAAAAATAAACTCAGCCAAAAGGGTAGCTATTTAGCTGCCTTTTTTTTTGAGATATGTTTTTGAGATATGTATTTGTTGGAATCTGTGTTTGGGGCCGTAATTGTTTTGGGCCGTAATTGTTCTGGTTTAGCGCTTTGATTCGCCCTTACAATAAGTTTCTATCTACCTACCTTTGTGACCGCTGACTGCGCAATTGACGCCATGATCTTCCCCGACTTTAAGACGTTCTGCGACCTGGCAAAACAGGGAAACTTTGTGCCGGTATACCAAGAGTGGGTTGCCGATCTCGACACGCCTGTTTCTGCCTGGTACAAGGTTTGTGCTGGTCAACCCTACAGCTTTTTGTTGGAGTCGGTAGAGAGTGGTGAAACATTGGGTCGCTATAGCTTTTTAGGCTGCGATCCGCTGTGGGTTTTAGAGTCTAAAGGGGCAGTTACCACCCAGCGTTTTCGAGATAGAACTACCCAGTCGCACGAAGGTAATCCGTTTGATATTTTGCAGCGCTGCCTAGCGCCGCTCAAGCCGGTGCTATTGCCGCAGCTCCCCCCTGGTATTGGCGGACTGTTTGGCTTTTGGGGCTATGAACTCATTGAGTGGATTGAGCCCACGGTGACGACTTACCCGCGCAGTGACGATGATTTGCCCGATGGGCTATGGATGCAGATGGATAATCTGCTGATTTTTGATCAGGTGAAGCGCAAGGTATGGGCGATCGCATACGCCGACCTCCGCGATCCAGCCGTTGATTGGCAGACTGCTTATAATCAGGCCTGCGATCGCGTTCATAACCTCGTTTCTAAGCTTCGCCTGCCTTTAAACGCAAAAGATACCCTGCTTGCCTGGACCTCTCCCGAGGCGAGTACCGCCCCACCTCTGGCCTATACCAGCAACCGCACCCCCGAAGAATTTTGCGCCTGTGTAGACAAAGCCAAGGCTCATATTCGAGCGGGCGACATTTTTCAAGTGGTTGTCTCTCAGCGGCTCCAAGCCACCTACAGCGGTGACCCGTTCGACCTGTACCGCTCACTGCGCTTGGTCAACCCCTCTCCCTATATGTGCTACTTCAACTTCAACGGCTGGCAGCTCATTGGCTCTAGTCCTGAAGTGATGGTCAAAGCCACCCGCACCGGGCCAGATACCCCCATGGAAGCCACGCTCCGCCCGATTGCAGGCACCCGCCCCCGAGGCAAAACGCCCGCTGAAGATGCGGAATACGCCGCCGATCTACTCGCTGACCCTAAAGAAGTTGCCGAGCATGTCATGCTAGTGGATCTCGGTCGCAATGACTTGGGCCGCGTTTGCAGTAGTGGCACCGTTGTGGTTAACCAGCTTATGGTGATCGAAAACTACTCCCATGTGATGCATATTGTTAGCAATGTTGTGGGCGATCTGGCCCCCGACAAAAACGCCTGGGACTTGCTTACTGCCAGCTTCCCAGCCGGTACGGTCAGCGGCGCACCCAAAATCCGTGCCATGCAAATTATTCATGAACTAGAGCGCGATCGCCGAGGCCCCTACTCCGGTGTCTACGGCTACTACGACTTCGAGGGGCAGCTCAACAGCGCTATCACCATTCGTACAATGGTCGTCCGGTCCGCTGAGGATGGTAGCCAAACCATCCAAGTTCAAGCAGGTGCAGGACTCGTCGCAGACTCTGTCCCAGAGAGTGAATATCAGGAAACCCTTAACAAAGCAAAGGGAATGCTCGAAGCAGTGCGCTGCTTAAAAGGATAAAAATCTTTCACTCACGTTATAAGATTTGCTCTTGATTCTTTATGCAGTGGGTGTTGTAGAGCAGGTGTATGGTGAGGATAGTTTCCTGGCTTCCGCTGCGTCTTATGGCCGTGTTTTATGGCTTTAATGATTGTTGTTTTATCGCTTCAATAATCTGACCGTTTGCCTTTGGAAATGGATACTGATCAATTTCGTCAAGGGCGACCCATTTTACTTCGTCGCATTCAATCGGCTGAGGCTCGCCGCTGAGGTGCTTACAGTTGAACACATTGAGCGTGACTTTGAAGTGCGTATAGGCATGTTCAATGGTAATGAGGCGGCTGCCTACCTCAATGTCAATGCCGAGTTCTTCCTTTATTTCTCGACTCACGCAGTCTTCTACGCTTTCATCCGGCTCAATTTTGCCACCCGGAAATTCCCAAAGCCCACCGAGTAAGCCTTCTTGCTTACGTCGGTCGATGAGAATTTTGCCATGGTCGTCGGTGATCACCGCGACGCCAATTTGCTTGTGGGGAATGGGCTTACGAGGTTCTGTCATGGGAAAGTCGGTGACTACATTCTGATTGTACGCTGTGCAGTGGCTTTGCCATGGGCACAGGAGGCAGTCCGGACGATGGCGAGTGCAAAGGGTTGCACCTAAGTCCATAATTGCTTGGTTAAAGTCGCGCGGCTGCGCTGGATCAATGAGCTGCTCGGAGAGGTGCCATAGCGTGGTTATCCCCTTGTTGGGTGGAACAGGTAGCGCGACAATACGAGCGAATACTCGTTTTACGTTGCCATCTAGTATGGGCGTCGGTAGGTTAAACGCGGCGCTAAGGATGCCGCCTGCGGTGGTGCGTCCGATGCCTTTGAGCGCGATCGCTGCTGCCACGCTCGTTGGAAACTCACCTCCATACTCATTCACTAGCTGCTGAGCCGCCTGATGCAGGTTTCGCGCCCTGGCATAGTAGCCCAGTCCTTCCCAAGCCTTCAGCACTGTCTGCTGGTCAGCGCCAGCCAATGCCTGCACCGTAGGGAACCTTCGCAACCATCGCCCATAATATGGAATAACCGTTTTTACCTGAGTTTGCTGAAGCATAATCTCTGAGATCCAAATCGCGTAGGGATCTTGGGTTCGTCTCCAGGGTAGGTCGCGGCCCTGGTCGGCATACCAGCTCAGCAGCAGCGCTCTAAGATTTTTGATTTTCTCTTTATTTAGAACAACGCTTTCACCCATAACAAAGCTCGACAGAGAAATCTCTGTCGAGCCTGGAGCAGCGCCTGAAAAAATATCCGAACCAGCGCTTGAAAAAGCCTTCGCCATCACTAACAACTATGCTGAAGCGTTCTTATGCCTAAAAAGGCTCATACCTAACCGTTCTTATGCTTAGCCAGACGCTTAGCCAGATGCTTAGCCAGACGCTTAGTCAGACGCTTAGTCAGACGCTTAGCCAGCAATCAGTCATTGAATGACTCTAATGAATCACTAGACTGGTCATCAAAGATAGAATCTGAAAACTGTTCCTCAAAGGCTAAGCGCTGTTCGGCACCGCGTAGGAAATAGCCGCTCATCATGGCAGAGGCTAGCAATCGTCCTAGATTTTCGCGATTAGTGGTAACGGTTACGTCAAACCCGTGCGCAGGAAGGCCGCCTAGTAAACCCATGACATTGTGCTCAATCACCTGCATCACTTCATGAGAAGCCGGACGCGATAGCTGGGTAACAGTCTCAGGATCCATCGTTTTGACATAGCCGAGCAGGGTGTTATCCTTTGCAGACTTCGATTCCATAAATTCTGGTAATTTTCCGGTTACATCATCCATGCTAGTACCTATCTAAAAATGATAGAACGCGATTCTACGGGATTCGCTCTTGAGGTTATGTTTGCTTGCTTTTTGGCTTGCTTTTCTGGCTTGCTTTGTAGCTCTACTGTAACAACCTGGCTTGAGTCTATCTATGGGTGAAACCGAATGAAAACCGAACCATAATCCAAAAGGAATTCAGAGGCATTTTTCACCAATGAATGAGGCCTACCCAGTGAATGAGGTCTACCAAGTCGGATCGCTTAGTAGATTCACTTCTATTTGGCTCACGCCGCTAGGAACGGTTTCCAAACAGGCTAAAACTGGTTCTGCGGTGTTTTCTGCGGTGTTTTCTGCTGCGTTTTCTGCTGCGGCAGCTAGATTGCTAGATGTTTCGATCATACAGGCGTGACAAGCACCTGCCATGCAGCCGGTTGCAATTTGGACGCCAGCTCTGGCTGCAACATCTAGCCAAGATTCTCCGGATGTTGCCATAACAGTAACATCGTCGGGCAAAAAACGAATTTTAACCGTCGCCGTTGATACTGTCTGTGCATTCGTCAAAGTCATGATCTGCATTCAGCAGTCTAAATTTTTGTCGCTATTTTTTCTTTCGCTATCTCATTATACGAATTATGCGCATTGTATCGTTAAGCCTTGAGCATGGCTACCAGCGTATGATGAGCGTCAGCAGCATCTTGTAGCTCGTGGTCAAAGGCCACTCGCACTGGCATTGTTGCCCCCTCGACTTCTGCCTGTAGATCCATGCCTTGGCTGTCAATGGATGTCAGGGTTGCACTCGTGGCTGTTTGCTGGTTGCCATAGCGCTGGGCGTAGGTGAGTACCGCCTCTGCGTGGTCTCGGTTCATATGCTTGCAGATGCGATCGCTTACCTGAGCTGTAATTTTTTCTGACTTGTCTGACATGAGTCCGCTTTCCCACTACAATTCCAGCAGTCGCTCAGATTGTTTGACGCTCTGAGTTAGTCTATCTCTGCGCCTTTCTATCTCTGAGCTTTTTCATCATAGATAATATCGTCTTTTTTCATGCCTGCTAGCGCTCTTCCTCCGTTGCCTGCTTTGCCTATTTCCTCACCCCTTTCCTCGCCCCCTCCTCACCCCTGGCCGACTGGTTACATGTTTGAGAGTCCTGGCGCACATTTAACCTACCGTGTGATTGGCCCCTGCTGCCGCCTGTACGATCGAGAGCAGCTCCCTTGGCCCTGCTGCCGTATTCAATGGCACAGCAAAGAGCCGAGCTGGCGGCGAATTGGCCCTCGGTTGATTGCTGATTTGGCAACGCGCCAGCATCCTTCCTACTGTGTCGAAATTGTGGGGCAAAGCTACCGCAGTGATCCGCTGGTGATGACGCTTTATACCGTGAAATTTTCGGCTGAGCTGAAAAACTGGTGGCACACCAAACGGATGAAAAAAGGGCCAGAAGCTAAAAACCCAGACATCAACCAAGCAACTTTGCCCACTTGGGCGGTGTCTTGTTAAAACTTAATGGCTAAAACTTATAGTCAATTTCTGGGGGTACAGCGACTTCGCAGCCTTCCCGATATTGGGTGCCCGACCAGGTGATGGCACCGCATAAGCTGCTGGCAACAGAAAAGTCTGCATTGTGAAATAGGGTGTCGCGCATATTGGCGTTGTCTAGCACGGCGCCAGAAAAGTTGGCGTCGTTAATGTAGGACTCACGCAGATCTGTGGCGATCATTGAGGCATTGGTTAGGTCGGTGTGGTCAAAAATGGCGTAGCGCAAATCGGCCCCGTCGAACACGGTGTTGCGAGCACTGGTGTAGCCTAGGTTGACGTCAATGAGGTTAGCGTCTGTCAGTTGGGCACCGTCCAAATTGGCATAGTAAAAGTTAGCGCCTTCAAGGTCGGCCCCCGTGAGGTCGGCCCCGGAGAGATCGAGCCTTCGTAGGTCGGCTTCGTGGAGGTCGCAGCCGGGGCAGGCATTGTCTCGAATGAGTCTTTCGATGGCTTCTTCATCGGCTGCGATCGCCCGACTAGGGACGGCCAATCCGAGGCTGGTCGCACCCAGCATAAGTGTGACGACCGCGAAAGCGACCCTCCGGTGATCGCAGTTACGAATCAAATGGATTATCTCTGTATACATGACAAGGGGCGAGCTCCAAGCTTTTCTCAAGGTATCGGTTTTCTCAAGGTGTCAGACTTTCATATGGTGTCAGATGCACGAGGAAGGTGGCAAGCGATAGCACATATGCTAGCGAACTGTTCACACATTATTAACCGAAGATTGCCCCTCTCCGGCCCCGGAGAACTCGATAATCCTACTAACGCGCTCTCACACAGTCGTTTTACGGATGCAGTCAAGCCTTGTTTTGAGGTAATTTAGCTGGCCCTACGGGTAATCTGGGACTGGCAAAATTAAGAAAAATTGAATCGTTCGCGAAATCTACACATTTCCGGTTCAGTTAATCGTCTCTTGAGCAAAAACCATATCGGGTGCGCATCGCATAGATGCGATCGCCCACATCGCGAAATCTACTATTTAGGACATGCAGAAGAAAATGAAATCACTCCGTCTTACGATTGCCGCGCTAGCAACGGCTGCGATCGCCATCACTGCCAGCAACGTTCCCTCCGTACTGGCTCAGGGCACACCCACGGCTGACCCTGCCGATACCGAAATGACTATGCCTGCCGCACCGGCCCAAGGCAACATGGTAGAGAGCGACGCGACCTCTCAGCCAAACTCTAGCCTATTCGGGGCTCAAGAAACCTCTCAAGATCCCTATATCCTGGTGGCTCAGCCTACTAGCCGACTCGGTGGCAGGCAGCGCTACGGCCTCATGATTATTGAGCAGAAAAGATCCGAGCCGCTCTGCTACAGCACCACCGGTTCTAACCCCACCCAGGTCAATATCCTGCTACTCAACTTTGACTTTAGCGGTATCTGCGGTAAGAGCACCGACACCAACGGCTACATTGTCCGGGTGAACGGTCAAGACATCGCCTACGATCCCACCATTGAAGAAAAAGACGGCGTGCTGGTGATGTATGGCATGCCTCGGCGCTCGGCAGGTAGCGATGCTCGGCCCATCATCATTGGCCAAACCGATGGAATTGCTGCCAACGGCTTTACCAAAATCACCATGAGACCAGGCTGGCGCTTAACCCGCCAAACCTATACCGGTAACGTTACCGGTCGAACCTACCTCACTAACGATTCCACCCTGGCTCAGCTCGTTCAGCAGTCAGGTGGTGACGTGATTGCTCAGCCGCCCACCACCCCCACTACGCCGCCTACTACCCCAATTACGCCGCCCACTACCCCGACTACGCCGCCGACGGCCAATCGCTTTCCTGATATCAGCGGCGATATCTACGCCAATGCCATTAACCGTGCGGTTCAGCTTGGCTTTATCTCTGGCTTTGCCGAAGACAACACCTTTAGACCCAAAGCTTCACTCAGTCGTGAGCAGCTAGTTTCTATCGTCATTGATGGGCTGGAAATACCTAACCGCCCCGCAGTGACCGCCAATCCTTATCCCGATGTGCCCACCACTCGTTGGAGCGCCCCTAAAATTCAGCTAGCCAGAGATCTCGGTCTGGTCAGCGGTTATGGGGACGGAACCTTTAAGCCAACCCAGCCAGTGACTCGGGCTGAGCTGCTCGCTGTAATGCGTCGCGCCGCCGAGTACAAAAATCAGGTGACTCAGCTGGTATCTAACCAGCCTGGCCGTACCTTTAGCGACACGCAGGGTCACTGGGCAAATAGCTTGATTAGCAATATGTCTGAGTACTGTGGCATTGCAACGCCGCTGAATGAATCGGGCAATGCCTTTTTCCCCAACCAAACGGCCCAACGCAACTATGCCGCAGCGGCGATGGTTCGATTGCTTGATTGCTCGCAGACGACTGCCGGACAGTAAGTTGCGACTGCATAATTTTTGAGGAGAGATCGTGCGTTAACATCGTCCCCGACTGGCTTTTGAGTCAGTCGGGGATTTTTTGCTTTTGTAACTGGCTGCCTTTTTAATGGACGCTCTGATTGGGGCTCCTAACGCGCTATTTAGACCCGCGTAACAGGCCATAGCGAATGAGGCCGCGACTAAATCCGGTGGTCATAAGGGCGATCGCAGCGGTTCCTCGAATGGTTTCTGTTCCCGCCTGAAAAATCCCGGCAATCACCTTGGGATCTAGTGCCGAGTTCACCACGTCCTGCCAAAAAAACTCAACCTGCTGTGACCAGTCGGCCATGGCCAAATGGGTGAAGCCGACATTGGCCGCGATATCGCCATAGTCACCAAGCGAAATAACGTAGGGTAAGTGATACAGCTGATACAGCCGGTCTAGATGCAGCTTTTCGTCATTGGTAAGCGGCCCTGCCAAGTTGTCAACTTCACGATGACACCAAGTCGCCATCAAAAATGTGCCTCCTGGCTTAAGCTGTCGGTAGCATTCCTGCAAAAAGCCTTGCTTGTCGGGCATGTGCTCGCCGCTCTCCATTGACCAAATAAAGTCAAAAGAGTTATCGGGAAAAGGTGTTGCCAGCGCATCAGTGACCTGAAACTGCACCGCAGACGCATCAGCATCTGCAAAATCTTCAAACGCATGCAAGGCAATGCCTTGTTCAGCAGCTCTTTCACTTGCTCGTTCTGCCTGAACTGGGCTCAGCGTAATGCCCACTGCCTTGGCCTGATACTTGTCGGCTAGGTAAAGGGTACTGCCGCCAATGCCACAGCCCACATCCAAAATGGTGTCGGCTGCGCTCACTTGTGACCATCTGAGCAGTTCTTCTATTAAGTCGATTTGGGCCTGTCGCCGGTTTTTGCGGTGCCTGCCGCTGATGCCATAGTAGCCATGGTGCATGTGCTCGCCCCAGGTTCGCTCCCACAGCCGCGAAGACTCATCGTAAAACCGCTGAATTTTTTGGGTGAAGGTTCCCTCAGTTGCCGTGCTCGTAGACATGTATTGTTTATATTTCTCATATACCGTGGCCTTAGTGTAAGAAACTTAGGCGCTGATCGCTTGCGGCGTTAGGTGTCTTAATGGAAGATTAGGTATTCGCGGTAGGTAACCCCTATGACCGTTTCTCGAACAGTTTGCATTGGCTTTTTGGCTCTGATTGCAGTGGGCACGCTGCTTTTAATGCTGCCGATTTCGGTGGCTAGCGGTGAGTGGAACAACCTGCTGACGGCATTGTTTACGGCGACATCGGCAGTATGCGTGACAGGGCTGATTGTTGTAGATACCGGAACGTACTTTTCCTCGTTTGGTCAGGGGGTGGTGCTCACCTTGATTCAGCTAGGAGGCTTGGGCTATATGGCGGCGACGACACTGCTGCTACTGCTCATTGGCAGGCGCTTGGGGCTAAAAGACCGGCTGGCGATTCAGCAGGCAATGGAAACTTCTGAGCTCGCTAACGTGAAGATGCTGCTGATATCAATTGTTTCAATGGTGATGATATTTGAGCTAACGGGTGCGTTTTGCTTGATGCCAACATTCAGAGAAGATTTTGGCCTAGGCCGGTCGTTGTGGCTCTCTATTTTTCACAGCATTAGTGCCTTTAATAATGCAGGTTTTAGCTTGTTTTCGGACTCTTTGGTGGGGTATGCCGGAAACTGGTGGTTAATGGCGGTGATTTCGGCGCTGATTATTATTGGTGGAATTGGCTATCAGGTGATTATGGAGGCGTTGATGTGGCTGCGCGATCGCCTTCGTGGTAAGAAATCTCGCAGTGTGTTCTCCCTTCACTTTAAGATTGTCACTAGCACCACGTTCGTTCTGTTGATTTTAGGCACAATCGCTTTTTTACTCATTGAATTTGACAATCCAGAAACGCTGGCTAATAGAGACTTTGGCACCAAAGTGTTGCTAGCGGGCTTTCAGTCGGTAGTCATGCGCACCGCTGGGTTTAATTCTATCGATATTGGTGCGATGGAAACTAGCTCATTGTTTATGGCGATCGCCCTAATGTTTGTCGGCGCAAGCCCCGGCAGTACCGGGGGTGGCATCAAAACCACTACCCTACGAATTCTCTTAGTTTCTACCTATGCTGCCCTACGGGGTAAAGAAGAGGTCAATAGCTATCAGCGACAAATCCCTCTACCTCGAGTGCTCAAGGCGATCTCTGTGGTGTTTGCTTCAGCCATTAGCGTCGTAATTATCATCATTTGTATTTCTCTTAGTGACCCCAATCTCTCTTTCATTGGTATCTTGTTCGAGGCCGTTTCAGCCTTTGCCACGGTCGGTGTGTCTATTGGCGTCACTACCGACCTTTCGGTGCTAGGGCAAATATTCATCATCATTGCGATGTATATAGGCCGCGTCGGTATTTTGCTGCTAATGTCTGCCCTCATTGGCGATCCTCGCCCCACTGCTATCCACTACCCTGAGGAAGATTTACTAACGGGCTGATACTATGTGTCTGTTACTTTGCTTAGACGCTTTTCTTAGAACATTAACCTTTTTCTTAGGGCATTAACCTCGTGGGCTGAAATCGTTAGAGGACGACCTTTTAAAACAAAAAAGAGGATCTCACACAACAGAAATCCTCTTTATTATTAATGAGCTTTTACTATCAATGAACTATCTATTAACGAACTATCAATCTGCCTATCAATGAGCGCAATGTTGATGAACGCCAGATCTAACCTTCAGCTAACCTTCGTCTAACCTTCAGTTGCTAGCTCTGTGCTGCCTCGACGACGCCCGCCTGTGAGGCTGTTAAACAGCATTACACCAATCGCTTTCACCAGGTTTCCTTCCAGTTCTTGGAAAAGCTCCATGTTAATACCAAAAGCATCATTGGCCTCTTCTACAATCGCCTCGGCAGTGGCATCATCAACCGGTGCTTCACTTAAAGACGCGCGATACTGATTCTTAAATGCTTTCTCATCTGGAATTGTTGGAAACTCATAAAAGGCCACGCCATCGCTACCCGTGAGGTTCATTGCCCGCTGAGAAATTCCCTTCAGGATTTGTCCACCTGAGAGGTCGCCTAGGTAGCGAGTGTAAGAATGACCCACTAGCAGCTCAGGCTGAGTTGCCGAAATCTCCCGAATGCGATCAACGTACCTTTTGCCACCCTTGGAAAGGACAATTTGCTCTTTCCAATTAGGGCCGTAGTAAAATGCCAAATCTTGCTCAAGGCTGACTTTGCGGTTGAGTTCAGGAAAGTACACCTTAGAAACAATGGGATGATCTTTGTGCTTTTCTAACTCTTCTTCCATGGCGCAGTAAATGAAGTAAAAGTTACCCACTAGCTTGCGGTATGACTTTTTCTCTACCACACCACGCAAAAAGCATCGCACAAACCCGACGTTTTCTGCCATAGTGTGAGCTTTTTTAGTGCCCTCACGGAGCTGAGTCGCTAAATTATTGCTCATGTTTTTAAGGTGTCTCTCAATAGGTGTTGCTAAGTGTCGCTAGATATCGCTCGACGTCGCTAGGTTGCATCAGTCCCTAAGACTAAAGCTTAGAGGGGTAGCTATACCTAGAGAAAGATTTCGCAACATTTTTTCACGTTGTTACTCAGCAAATTAGAGGCTGGGTTTAGCTGCCTGGTTTAGCTGCCTGGTTTAGATGTCTAGGTCAGTCATATTTAACCGGGGGCCATGAGTTTCAATGAATTCACGACGGGGTGCGACGCGATCGCCCATCAGCACTGTAAAGATTCGATCAGCCTCAGCGGCATCCTCAATCTCAATTTTTTTGAGCGTTCTACTCTCTGGATTCATGGTGGTATCCCACAGCTGCTGAGGCATCATTTCCCCTAATCCCTTAAATCGCTGAATGTTGTATTTAGCGTTTTCCGGTAAGGCGGCAATGCCCTCTTGCAATTCGCGCTCGCTGTAGCAATAGGTGTGGTTTTTACCGCGCTCTAGCTTATACAGCGGCGGGCAGGCAATGTAAATGTAGCCTTGATCCACGAGGTCTCGCTGATAGCGGTAGAAGAAGGTCAGCAGCAAGGTGCGAATGTGAGATCCATCTACATCCGCGTCTGTCATGAGGCAAATGCGGTGATAGCGCAGGTTGGCTGGGTCAAACTCCTCGCCTTTAATGCCGAGGCCCAAGGCAGTAATCAGCGACTGCACTTCGTTGTTTTTGTAAATTTTAGCGTCGTCGGTTTTTTCAATGTTGAGAATTTTACCCCGCAGAGGCAAGATGGCCTGAAACCGGCGATCGCGCCCTTGCTTGGCACTGCCGCCTGCCGAATCGCCTTCTACAATAAAAATCTCCGACTCAGCAGGATCACGAGAGCTACAGTCCGACAGCTTACCTGGCAGCGTAGAAGACTCTAGCACCGATTTACGTCGTACGAGGTCACGCGCTTTCTTCGCCGCTTCAGCGGCATTAAATGCCTGAATGGCTTTTTCTAAAATGGCATCGGCCACCCCTGGGTTAAAGTCCAGGTACTCGGTCAGCGCTTCGCCCACCAAAGAATCTACAATGCCACGGACTTCAGTATTGCCTAACTTAGTTTTGGTTTGTCCCTCAAACTCTGGATCGGGCACCTTGACCGAAACTACCGCTGTGAGGCCTTCGCGAATGTTCTCCCCGGCCATGTTCGACTCCCCGTCTTTGCGCTTTTTGCGCTTACGGGCGATCACATTCATGGTGCGGGTGAGCACTGCCTTTAGGCCCTCTAGATGCGTACCCCCGTCAATCGTGCGAATATTGTTGGCAAAGCCCATCAGCGTGTCAGAGTAGGCATCGCTGCACCACTGCAACGCGGCCTCTACCTGAACGCCGTTTTTCTCTGAATTGACATAGATAACGTCTGGATGCAGCGCTTCTTTGTCATTGTTGATGTATTCGACGTACTCTTTAATGCCGCCTTCATAGCAAAAGCGAGATTCGCGAGGCTGCTTAATATTGAGCAGTTCTAAACGATAGTCGGTAAAGGTAATGTCAATGCCTGCGTTTAAGTAGGCTAGCTCTCTGAGTCGGCGAGCAATGGTGTCGTAGTCAAACTCAGTGGTGTGAGTAAAAATGGTCGCATCCGGTTTAAAGATGACCTGTGTTCCTGTTTTACTGCTGCCCTTTTCGGTTTTCAATGTGCCAATGGGATTACCCTGCTCAAAACGCTGGGTATGTACCTTACCCTCACGCCACACAGTGACTTCAACCCACTCTGAGAGCGCGTTGACGACCGAAACGCCTACGCCATGCAGACCCCCCGAAACCTTGTAGCCGCTGTCGCCGCCAAACTTACCTCCGGCATGCAGTACCGTCAGTACGGTCTCTAATGCCGACTTACCCGTTGTAGGGTGAATATCGGTCGGAATGCCGCGGCCATCGTCGGTGACCGTCACAGAGCCGTCAGCATTGAGTGCGGCCGTAATATGCTTACAGTGACCGGCTAAGGCTTCATCGACCGAGTTGTCAATAACTTCGTAAACCAGGTGGTGCAGGCCGCGTGGGCCCGTACTGCCGATGTACATTCCCGGACGCTTCCGAACAGGCTCAAGCCCTTCTAAAACTTGAATCTGCTGAGCACCGTAGTCATTCGCCATACATGTTCTCCTGGGTCAGTTCTCCTAAGTTCATCTGTAAGTTCATCGGTTAGGTCAAGTGAAAGCCCACTTGTTAGGTCAAGCTTGTTAGGTCAAGTGGAACCGCCCTAATGTTGAACCTTTGCGGATATTGAGCTCTATGATTAGAGCCTCTATGAGCAGATTATTGAGGGCTACTATTAAGCTCTACAAAGGCGTTTTACAACGATGAAATGATATTGTGCCTATGAATTTTAGCACAAAGGCATTAAAAGCGATTTTAGAGCAGTCTGAGCGCATGTCTAAAAACGGGATGATAGTCCCTATTTTGATACCCTTTTATTTAGACATTGTGGAATGCTGATTTTGCCATTCAATCTGAATAATGACAAGTCGCCTCTATATTATTAGGGGGTTATTTGGATTTTTTACGTCCGAACCGCTAAAAAATAGTTCTTTTGTACTATATCTTTGTACTATATTAAGCCACATTTGATCGTTATTGCTGGGCCAACTGCTTCAGGGAAGTCTGGATTGGCCATGGCGATCGCGCATCATTTAAACATCTACTATTCACAAGTCAATCCTCCTGCCAATCTTTCCGTCAATTCTCTGGAATTTTCTGCGCATAGGCTTAGCGCTGCCTCCGTCATTCTCAGCGCTGACTCTCGGCAGGTTTACCGCGAGTTCGATATTGGGACTGCCAAGCCATCAGAATCAGACCAGCAAGCAGTTCCCCACCGGCTGGTCGATATTTGCGAGCCTACTGAAACGCTAACGGTCGCTGACTATCAGCAGCAGGCTCAAGGTGCGATCGCTCAAGTTCACCAGGCGGGTAATCAGTTCTTGTTGTTAGTGGGCGGTACGGGGCTCTACCTCAACGCCATTGTCAAAGGGCTAAAGATACCTAAAGTAGCGCCTTGTGCTGAGTTGCGATCACAGCTCACTCAGCTCGGTCAGTCTCATTGCTACGATTTGCTGCGACAGGTAGATCCTCAAGCTATTCAGCGGATTCATCCCAACGATCAAATCCGTACGCTCAGAGCGCTAGAAGTTTTTTATGTGACGGGCCAGCCTATTTCGAGCCAGCAGGGTGAAAATCCGCCGCACTATCCGATTCTATATATAGGACTGGCTTGTGAGGCTGAAGCATTGCGATCGCGCATTGTCACTCGAACCCATCAAATGGTCGAAGCGGGCTTTATGGATGAAGTGGCCGACTTAATCCGTAAATACGGTGCAGATTTACCGCTGTTAAAAACCTTGGGCTATGCCGAAATGCAGCAGCACCTCAATGGAGAGCTGTCTTTGGCTCAGGCGATAGATCTGACAGTGCAACACACCTGTCAGTTTGCCAAGCGCCAGCGCACCTGGTTTCGGAAAGAGCCGAGTATTCAATGGTTTCATGCTGACTCCTCAGACCTAGTGGCTCAGGTCTGGGCTCAGGTCAACCGGTTTATTCAATCTAATGATCTTTTGGCCAAATCATGAGATTGAGTAGATTGAATTTTAGATTCAATCGTCAGAGCTCTTCAGTTTCTAACTCTTTAATTGGGATGGCGAGTTCTTTTTTCTCGGCGGGGTTAAACTCGGGCGATCGCGCCGGAATCAACTCCTTCTGTCTTTCAGGCTGCTGCTCTATTTGTATTTCTTGCCCGTCTGGCTGCCTTTCCTCTAGTTTCAGCGGCAGTCTAACCGGCTGCTTCTCTTCCTCAACCAAAGTCTTCGGCAGGCTGCGCTCCAACTCGCCTAGCGGACGCGGAATCACCATCACCGAATTAAGCTCGCCAATCCGCTCAGCCTCGTTCATTCCCGCCTCTACCGCAATCACCACGTTAGACAGCGAACCCTGAATAATAATCGTGCACAGCCCTTCCCCAATTGTTTCATGAGAAAGCAGCGTCACCTCCGCCGACTTGGTCATGGCATCGGCTGCGCCTACCATGGCTGGAAAGCCTCGGGTCTCTAGCAGCCCAATTGCGCTGCCGCCCATCGACTGGCCTACCCCTTCTAGGGCTTCTAGGCGAGTATTAATTGGCAATACCGCCTCTAAATTCGCCATCGGTCGCGGAATCATACTCGCTGATACAAACTGTCCAAATTGCTTAGCCGTTTGCTCGCCCGCATGAACGGCCATTCGCACATCGGCAACGCCACCTCGGACAATCGCCGTGCAGTGCCCACCGCCCGTTTTTTCGTAGCCAACCAAAAACACATTAGCCGACTTCATCATGGCGTCAGCGGTGCCAATAATGGCCGGAAAGCTTGTTGTAGAAACCATTCCCAGCGCCGTATCGTACAGCCAGTTTCGGGCGGTAACGGTCGGTTTACGAAGGGGAGTGGCATCTGAGTGCATAACAAGCCTCTTAAAAATGCTCAGCGCTGCAAGTGAGTAAAACGCATAACAAACAAAACCAGCTTTAGGCCATCGTTCTAAGCCTTAGTTTTAGGCCTGAGTTCTAGCCTTCAGCTACTAGAATCGTCATCCAAAGGCTGTCGGTGGGGAAACAGCGTCGAAATCAGCTGAGATATTTGATTTCGGCCATACACCCTATCGTAACCATTAGACTCGTAGCCATTAGACACCGTCATGGACGAGCCACCCAAGGGCGATGCGCCCAACGATGATGCGCCCAACGATGATGCGCTGTTAGCGCCACCGTTTTGCGAAGCATTATACGTATAGTTTGATTGTACGCCATTTGTTTGGCTGTTTGGCTGATATGTATTTTGGCTATTGTGGCCGTTATTTGGATTAAACACGGCACTCGGAGCCTGATAAACATTGCTATGGGAAGATGCTGAAGCGCCGTTTTGAGTGACAGCTACCTCGCTCCCAATCAGGCTGTCGGGCGGCAGTATTGCTTCGGCTGCTACCGTTGGGTTAATGAGCGTAGTGCCAGCGCTAATGCAGGCATTTTCCCCAACCCGGCCGTTGCCGATGACCAATACGTTAGCGCCTAAGCTAGCGCCTGACTCAAGAGTCAGCACACCCTTGCGAGATTGAACGCAAACCCCTGCTGCCAAGCACACGCCTGCGCTTACCACAATTCGACTGCCGCTAGCGGCTTGTAAGACAACACCCGGTGCGATCGCTGCTGTGGCATCTATGGTGACATCACCCACTACACAGTAGTGGGTGCTCGACACTAAGCGAGGTGCCCGCTGAGACATAACGTTTGGACTCTTAAAACGTGAGCGCAAAAACTAGGGACGCTGAATCGTGGTTTCTAATACCCGTCGCTTAGCAACCGGGTCCACCCCAACCAACCGAACATAGTCACCTGGGTGCTGAGCGAGTTGCTGGCCCAATGCCGAAATAGCTTCTGCTGGGCGACGGGCCTCAATCGCTGGCCCGGTTTGCCAAATGCCGCTGCGGAAGCGACGCTTGTCGGCAAATTCAACCGCAATCCGACAGCCCTGATTAACCAGCTGAGTAACCTGATTCATCACCTCTGAGTCAACTGCGCCGTTGCCGTTATTACCGCCTGGGTTGCCATAGCCGCCGTTGCTGCTACCGTGGCTATTGCCATAGCCACTGCCGCCGCTGTTGCGACCCGACTTTAAAAACGCCGGATCGTCGTAATGAGGAGGATTAGCATTGATCGGATCGGGGTGGCCCTGACGGCTGTTTGAGCCAGTGCTCTGGATATTTCCGGCCTGATTTGGTTTTTGAACCGTCGTCGCAGACCCTCTCGTTTTCATCGCCTTATTGATGCTAAACACGCGAACGTACTTGTCGGTATTTTGGCTCAAGAAATTTTGCAGCTGGCTTACTGATTGTACCGAAGGTGCAGTCTGCCAGATACCACTACGGTAGCGACGAGCATCGGCAGTTTCAATACCCAGTTGGCCGCCTTGGCTAAGAATGCTATGAACCGCCTGTGATACTTCACTGTTGTTGTTGCCACTGCTCGTTGGGCTAGACCCCGCGCTTGCGTAACCGCCTTGGCCACTGCTGCTTTGACCATAAGCATTGCCAACAGCACTCGCCTTACTAGGGGAAATGTCAATGGGCTTGCCGTCAGCTCTTTGAATCGTTTTATTTGCTGTGCGGCGCTTCGCTTTCGGATCAATGCCAAACATTCGAACATATTCGCCGCTGTGCTCATTTAAGCAATGCTGCAAGCGAGAGATTACTTCCTGCTCGTTCGGTGAGCTAATTGGCGAGCAGCTTTTCCAAACGTTACTGCGATAGTGGCGGGCATCGGCATGCTCGGTTCCGATGATATGTCCGCTGCGCAGCAGGTTACGAACTTCCTGAAGAATGTCTGCGCCCATGCCTTGGGTACTGCTGTTGCTAGCATCACTATAGCCAGCCCGACTAGAGGCTCCATAGCTCGCACTGCCGCTACCGACTGTGCTTGATTGACTGTTAGGCGCAGGCTGGTCTCCAGGTCTCTGAACCGTAGTCATGCCGACGCGACGCTTGACCGCAGGATCAATCCCAAACATCCGAACATATTCGCCGCTATGCTCTGCAAGGCAACGCTCTAGTGCTTCAAAAACCGCCTGCTCTCGGGTGTCTTTAATGGGGGTGCAGGTTTCCCAGACGCCGCTACGGTACCGGCGCTGATCGGCATGTTCCATACCAATGCGGTAGCCTTGGCTTAAGTGCTGGCGTACCTGCTGAACGATTTCTGGGGACAGTCTTTGGGCTTGCATGTGTTCTCCTTCAGTAGCGTAAGACGATTGACGAGTGGTGGGTCGAGTGGCTGATTGAGTGGCTGATTGAGCGGATTGCGCTGAGGTGAAAGATGATCGGCTATGGATCGGGATAAGTTTTGAGCGAGTGCTTCTGCTAGGACCAGAGGCATTAGGGCCAGAGCTGGAAGCCTTACCTATGGTCTTATTAAATGGCTTACTAAGGGTCGTACCGACGATTTCTTGGGCTAATTCAAAATCTTCAGGGCGAACCTTAGGGAGCTGATCGGCTTGATGCTGAGAGGTAATGATGCTGCCTGAAGGCACACATCTACCGGGGGGGATTTCGACATCTTGTATGAGCGTATGCATCATAACGACGCAGCCATCACCAATGCGAGCGTTAAAGACGGTTGATCTAAAGCCGATAAAGCAGCCCTCGCCAATAAAGGCAGGGCTGTGAATGATAGATTTATGCGAGACTACGGTGCGATCGCCCACCCATACCGAGGTATGACCGTGCGTATGGTAACCACTCTGTGTGTAGCCACTCGGCGTCACCACCTGAGCGCCCGCAATGCCCTCAACGATGACACCCGGCAGCAGTAAGCAGCCTTCTCCAACCACGACAGAAGCGCCAGACTCAGCAGTCACTGCTGTTCCGGGCGCTATTACAACCCCTGCACCGACACGAACTTCGCCCTCTATAAAAGAGAACTCATGCACATCGGCAGAAGCATGAACGCTTGGATTTGCGGGTAAGCTCAACCGTGGAATCGCGGGAGCCGCTGCTTGGGCGACCATGGGCCCCATTGCCTCACCTTAAATTTTTTAATCTGACTGCTATTTATCTACGGACTATCTGAAGGACGCTGTTTATACAGCTGGCTAAAGCTGCCTGTCAGCTAAAGTCTTCTCGCTTGTCGTAGAGCAGGCCAGAGTCGAGGCTAACGGTGTCAATAATTGCAATAATTGCAGCATCAACAGGTTTATTCTCATATCTTTGCTGCTGTCTGGCCGCACTTCCTCGGCTAACTAGCACCCACTCTCCAATGCCTGCTCCGACAACATCGGCAGCGACTTCGTATTCGTTTTGGAGGTCACCTGACTCTTCAATTAATTGAACGAGCAGCAGCTTGACCCCCATTAAACTATCGTCTTTAACCGTGCTGACGACTGTTCCTCTGACTTTTGCTAGGCGCACAGAGCTTGTTTCCCTCTATTGATTTGCCCATTAAAATTCATTAGAACTTATCTACCGTAAGGGCGAATACCGCTGACGCTTTCACGGAACTGCTCAACCGCTTCGGTGTAGCGAATCGGCAACACGAACTCTAGGTTTTCGTGAGGACGCGCAATAATGTGCGTAGAAAGTACCTGACCGCCGTTTACGCGCTTCACGTTTTCCACGCCAGCGGCTACAGAAGCCTGTACTTCTGAAACATCGCCGCGAACGATTACGGTGACGCGCCCGCTACCAATTTTCTCATAACCAACTAGGGTTACACGAGCTGCTTTAACCATCGCATCAGCCGCTTCAACGACTGCGGGGAAACCCAAAGTTTCCACCATGCCGACTGCAATTGCCATACTTTTTTCCTAAAAAAACAAGAACCAAAAACAAATTGTCTTTATGGGCCACCTCACAATGACCCAACAGCGATCTTAGCGACATTAGCGCACGCAATAGCTGTGCAAAATTGCCGCACAAAAATTAAATTATGAGCGGAATTGCTCAACCGCCTCGGTGTAGCGAATCGGCAGCACAAACTCCAGGTTTTCGTGGGGGCGCGCAATGATGTGAGTAGAGAGCACTTCACCGCCATTAACTCGCTTGACCGACTCAACTCCTGCCGAGACAGAAGCTTGAACCTCAGAAACGTCACCACGAACGATTACCGTTACGCGCCCGCTTCCGATTTTTTCATAACCCACTAGGGTCACGCGAGCCGCTTTAACCATGGCGTCAGCCGCTTCAACTACTGCGGGGAAACCCTTTGTTTCAATCATTCCAACAGCAATAGGCATTAGTCGAAATCTCCTTCAAATAAAAAGCTCTTGAGTTAGGATCAGGTCCAATTTCTGAATAGAATTGCCCAAGCTGAGTAGGTCCTGCTTTGGCTTTGGAGATCTCTGGAAATCTCTACAACGTAATGCCCTAATAGCGCATATTTATGTAGTTAGAAAAACCAGCTATTTCTATACCCGAATATTCTTCGAGCAAGATTAATTCCTTAGTTATTTCAACGAGTGAATGTCGAATCAATTTCTAAGTTAATTATCTAAGAAAATGGCCTCAAAAATCTTTCTCAGACGAGCCTGTATAACTCCTGCGTCATAACTCAGAATAAAGTGACGTTGCCCCTTTGACAATATAAGCCGTAATGATTGTTGCTAATAGTGAGCATTATTAAAGCTTATGCGGGGATCTTTGACTTTTGTGTTTAAAAGTTAAGTTGTGCATGCGTTGGGTGTGTGCTGGTTGGGTGCTTGTTATTTGCTATTCAGGCGGTTTAGATGAGCGATCGCGCAGCTCACAAAGCAGCTCACAAAGCAGTGACCTTAAAGTCATTCCCCATAAAGATCCCCGCTAAAGCGCCTAGCCGTACAAGCGATCCGCAAGCGATCCATTGGTCAGGTAATATAAACAAACCTAATCTCATACCCAAGGCGGACTCAAAGCGTCAAAATTCAAGGCAAATTTACTTTGCTTTCCCCTCGTTAAGAATAGTCGCTTGTCGATTTTGTAGTCTTCGCAAAATAGACGTCACCGCAACCGACTGAGCCATTTTTTTGATTGATTTTTAAAAAATTCTGAAGTGCTAGTAATGCAGTTTCTCATTCAGTGGAGTTGGTTGATCCCGATGTACGGGCTCGTAGGTGCGCTCCTTGCGCTACCCTGGGCAACTCGGCTAATTCGCCGGACGGGCCCTCGGCCAGCCATGTATATCAACGTTTTGATGACGGCGCTGGCCTCTCTGCATGGGTTGCTGCTCATGCAGGCTATTTGGAATACCGGCACTCAGGTGGTGAGTTTTGAATGGCTGAGTGTCGCAGGGCTCAATCTGTCAGCCTCTTTGGATCTCTCAGCAGTAAACCTCATCTTTTTGGAGTTGACCGTGGGGCTGAGTCTGCTGGCCCAGGTATTTGCTATGGGTTATCTGGAAAAAGACTGGGCGCTGGCCAGATTTTTTGCGCTGATGGGCTTTTTTGAAGGCGCAATTAGCGGCGTGATTCTTAGCAGTTCCCTATTCTCTAGCTATTTTTTGCTGGAGATGCTAACCCTTTCTACTTACTTAATTGTTGGCTTTTGGTATGCTCAACCGTTGGTAATTACAGCCGCTCGCGATGCTTTTTTGACCAAGCGAGTCGGCGATGTGCTGCTATTTATGGGCCTTATTGCGCTGAGTACCTATGCGGGCTCGCTGCGTTTTGACGATCTCTATAACTGGGTTAAAAATGCCGAGATCACACCGTTAGCAGCAACGCTAACCGGGCTTGCGCTGATTGCTGGCCCCACCGGGAAGTGCGCTCAATTCCCTTTGCACCTGTGGCTAGACGAGGCGATGGAAGGGCCTAGCCCCGCCTCTATTTTAAGAAATTCGGTCGTTGTGACCTGCGGCGCTTATGTGCTGATAAAGCTTCAGCCCGTGGTGGTCATTTCGCCGATTACGCTGGATGTGTTGATTGCGATCGGGGCCATTACAGCCGTGGGTGCATCGTTTGTTTCACTGGCCCAAATCGACTTTAAGCGAACATTTTCATATTCTACAAGTGCTTACATTGGCTTGGTGTTTATTGCGGTGGGTACTGAGTGGCCGGGTGTGGCCTTTATGCTGCTCTTTACGCATGCACTCGGCAAGGCGCTGATTTTTATGAGCGTAGGTTCGATCATTTATTCGACGAATAATCAGGACTTAACAGAGCTGGGCGGTCTTTGGTCACGCATGCCCGCGACAACGATTGCCTACCTCACTGGGTCACTCGGCTTAACAGGCATCCTGCCCTTTGGCTGCTTTTGGGCGTTTTGCCTGGGTATTGAGTTTTTGTGGCAGGAGCATCCGCTGCTGGTCGGCGTGTTTTTGCTGGTGAATTTTGTCACGGTGCTGAATTTGGTGCGAGTGTATCGGCTGGTGTTTTTGGGTCAGCCGCAGCCTAAGACGCATCGTACGCCTGAAGTGGGTTGGTTGATGGCGGTGCCTATGGTGACCCTCTCAACAATTGTTTTGCTTGTACCTGGAATTATGTGGCGGATGGCGTTGCTGCCGCCTTTGGCGTATTTTAACCTGGCCGCGATCGCTGTTTTGGTCGGCTCTGGTGTTTTGGGTTTGGCAGTGGGTTGGTACTTGCCGCTTAACCGGGCTTGGTCTCGCTCTAGCATGATGTGGCTGCGCGTATTGCAAGACTGGCTTGGTAACGACTTTTATACCGAGAAGCTCTATGAAGGCACGGTTGTAAGGTTGGTGTCTCGGCTGTCGGCGTTGAGCAATTGGCTGGATCGCTATGTGATTGACGGCGCGGTGAATTTTGTAGGTGCGGCGTCTTTACTGAGTGGAGAGGGCTTAAAGTATAGTGCGTCGGGGCGATCTCAAAACTACATTCTGACGATTATGTTAGGCGTCGGCCTAGTGGCACTGATGACCACCTGGAAGATGTGGTAAAGGGCGCTGAAGCCCGCAGGATATCAGGTAAAGCGAATCTGTAAGGAAAAGGGCTAAGGGTAAAGCGCCCAGAGAGAAAGAGGCCAGAGAGAAAGAGGCCAGAGATAAGGAGATAAAGGCCAGTGTGGTCAGGATTTAAGGATAAATAAACCGTGTTACTAAGTTCGCTACTGTTAATTCCGGCTTTGGGCGCTTTAATTATTAGCCTGTGGCCGAGCCAGCTAGAGCCTCGTCAGGCCCGGTTAGGGTCGCTGATTACGCTGAGCATAGCGCTGACGCTGTCACTTTACTTGGCCAGTCAGTTTGATATTAGCAATCCTGGCTTTCAGTTTGCTGAGCAGATAAACTGGCTGGAGCCGCTCGGCCTCACCTATAGCTTGGCCGTAGATGGCATCGCGTTGCCGCTGGTGATCATCAACAGTTTGCTGAGCTTGGTTTCGGTATACATCAGCGGCGAGGTTAAGCGACCTCGGCTGTACTATGTCATGCTGCTGCTCATCTCTAGTGCGGTATCGGGTGCCTTTTTGGCCCACAATCTGATGCTGTTCTTTATTTTTTATGAGTTAGAGCTAATTCCGCTATATCTGCTGATTGCGATTTGGGGCGGGGCGAGGCGAGGCTATGCGGCCACCAAATTTTTAATTTACACAGCCTTTTCTGGAATTTTGATTCTAGGCGCGTTTTTGGGTCTAGGGTTGCTGTCGGGTACTGGCAGTTTTGACTATGATCCGGCGCTCGCTCAGACCCTGACCATGGCTCAGCAGACGGTGCTCATGGGTGCTTTGCTGGTAGGCTTTGGCATTAAAATTCCGCTGGTTCCCTTTCATACCTGGTTGCCTGATGCCCATGTAGAGGCTTCTACGCCTGTGTCGGTACTATTGGCGGGGGTGCTACTTAAGCTGGGCACCTATGGGATTTTAAGATTTTGCGTTGGGCTTTTTCCCGATGCCTGGCTTCAGCTTTCGCCCTGGCTTGCCTGGTGGGCGGTGGTGAGCGTGCTGTACGGATCGCTAGCGGCGATCGCCCAGACCGATATGAAAAAGATGGTGGCCTACAGCTCGGTGGGGCATATGGGCTATATTTTGCTCGCTGCTGCTGCTGCCACGCCTTTGAGCATTTTGGGCACCGAAATGCAGATGGTGAGCCATGGTTTAATTTCAGCGCTGATGTTTTTGCTGGTGGGCATCGTGCATAAAAAAGCGGGAACTCGCGATCTCACCATTTTGAGTGGACTCATGGCTCCCGAGCGAGGGCTGCCTTTTGTGGGTTCGGTGATGATTCTCGGCGCGATGGCCAGTGCTGGGATTCCTGGTATGGTGGGCTTTATTTCAGAATTTATTGTGTTTCGGGGTAGCTTTGAGCAGTATGCTCCCCAAACGCTATTGTGTATGGTGGGCTCCGGACTGACGGCAGTATACTTTTTGCTAATGATCAATCGGGTGTTTTTTGGCCGACTCAATGTATCGTTGCCTCAACTGGGTACGCCAGTAGATACGCTCATTTCTGGCGTAAAGTGGCGCGATCGCCTACCGGCGTTGGCCCTGGTATTGTTGATTTTTGCCTTTGGTTTACAGCCAGAGTGGATGACTCGCTGGATGGAATCGACCACGACAACCTTTGTTAGCACTGCCCAGCAAGTGGCTGTCCAATCAGGTGAAAAACCCCAGATGAACAACGCACTATGACCAAAACATCTTCTGAGACGAAAGCACCTTCTAAGACCCTTTTCAAAGCCGCGCCCGTTTATTCTTCATCGGACTATATTGATCGCTTAGTGGCTGGGGAGACGCTGCTCCCCGAAACGCCCGAAAACCTCAAAGAAGTAGTAGGTGTGTTAGATGCCTATGGCATTGTGCTAGATGCCTATTCGATTAACCTTAACTATATTGCCGAGCATCAGTTTTTGAAACTGGTGCCTATTTTTAAATACTTTAACGGTGAGATTACGCCCCAGAAGATTCTCAAACATCTGTGGCATGATCGCATCAACTATGAATATGCCGAGTATGTCATGCGAACGATGATGTGGCACGGTGGCGGTGGTCTTGAGACTTATTTGGATTCAGATGACTTTTGGGCTTGCTGTAGTCCTGCCATTCAAGCCAAGATTCGTTTGAATCCTATATTGCGATCGCTCAACGCAACGTTTCCTAATTTTTTGCCCGAACAGGTTCGTCAGCTTTGCTACTACTCAGGACTAGGCCAGTTTTGGCGCGTCATGAGCGATGCCTTTATGTATTTGGCTCGCTCGTATAACCAGGGCAAAATCAAGTCGCTAGCAGAGGTTGTGGCGCTCGTAAAATCAGAACTCGTTGCCAATGCTACTCAGCCCATTACCTATTCAGTAGAGATTGGTGGCACTCAGTACGACATTATTCCTGAGTCGGTCGGACTCACTTTTTTACCTGATACGGCGGTGCCCTACGTAGAAACCATATTTTTAAGAGGCGCGCCGTTTTTTGGCACGGTGTCTTATAACGCTCAAGCCCAGCAAGTCCCTATTGACCAGGCCCAGTTTGCTTATGGTGCGCTCTTTGCTGACCCGCTTCCTATTGGCGGTGCGGGCATTCCACCCACACTCCTGATGCAGGACATGCGTCACTATGTTCCTGATTACCTACGAGAGATTTACCAACGTTCCAAGCGCGGTCAGGATGACATTCGCGTGCAGCTTGGCCAGAGTTTTCAAAAGTCAATGTTTTGCGTCACTGAGGCCGCTGTGCGAGGCATGATGCCCTACGCTCCTGATACCGAAGACCCTAAAGAGCAGGTGCTCAACCGGGACTACCTAAGCGGTTGGATGAAAAGGCTATCCGAGTCTCGTTTAGACGTGGTGCAAATTAAAGACTAGATATCATATCTATCCTGATAACTCGCCTGATAACTCGCCTGATAACTCGCCTGATAACTCGATAGCCTTGCAAAGGATCTCTGCAAGGCTATATGTAAAGGTATATGCAACAATTCAGCGCTTAGCCCAACCGTTTGTGCATCCACTCCGGCGAATGTGCCGAATTGCGATGCTGAGACCGAGATGCAATCCACTGATCACGAGGCGCTGCTGTCCAGAGCTGAGGGGATGCTAGGGCCTCTCTAGATTCTTGTGCATGCTTTTTCGATACGCCATAGAAGCCTACTGCTAAGAAGGTAATGGGCGAGGTAACTATAACCGCGATCGCTAATCCAATCATTTACTACACTCAGACGTTTGGATACATAGCGTACCCAAATTTACTCAGTGATTAGGTTTATATGAAGTTGGGCGGTTCAGGTGTAACAAATTGCATAAAATACTTTAAACAATTTACGTTGCTAAATGCCTTAGTACCCCTTTATTTTTGGGCAACGCTCGCTTCTGAAGAGAACCCTTGGTCCTGAGCCTTGGTCCTGAGCCTTGGTTCTGAGTCTTGATTCTGAGCCTTGGTTCTGAGCCTTGATTCTGAGCCTTGGTTTTGAGGAAGAACGCAGCAAAAACTACAAAATGCCCGGTCTATAAAATGCCTAGCCTACAAAATGCCGAGTACTGTGCGACGAATAATTTCCGTCACAGCAGCAGACATCAGGGCGTCTACATATCGTGCTTCGGCATTGGCCTCGCTGACATCTTGCGCCGCAATGAGTGTGAGGCAAAGGGTGTGACGCTGGTAGGCAGCGGTGGGGTCGGGTGCGCCTGTGACGGCAAGGCTACGCGGCAGGCTGAACTGAGCGAGGGCGCAGTAGGTGAGTTCGGTGCGATCGCGACTATCGCTGCGGCCAAATCCGCTTTTAGAAATGACCACGGGCGATCGCACCCATTCCGTCAAACCCAATGTTTCAATCGCGACATCGATATACCTAGCCGTGTCCATCGCCATGGCCTTGATAATACTGGCAAGTCCCCGCGTTTGCAGATCGGGAATTCGTGAGCTAGCCGGAAGCTGCCAATGCCAACCGGCCATAGACAGTAGCCGGGTCAAATCGTAGGTAGACATCAGGTTTTCGCCGTTATGCGTAACCCGAGACGCCTTCAGTACAACCTGGTTAAACTGCGCACTCCATAGCTCTGGGTACTGAATAAAGGGCACCTCACCGTAGCGCCCCCGAAAAGAAAGCGACTGATTGCCTGTCATCTGCCGGGTCCATTTCTCTAATCGTTCGGGCGTCTCAAAATTTTTGAACATGACCGCTAGCGAGTTAGAGGTCGCAATGCGATTGTCGTAGGTCATAATGCCGCTGGCCAACTCCTCAAACGAGTAGCCGCTGGATTGACCTGTGCTACCGGCAGCGCGGACTCTGCACTGGCTTAAGTCCAAACTGGGAATTGCTCGATTCGCCTGGGCTGCGACGTTCAGCAGCGGAATAAACTTGGTCGAACTCCACATTTGGCGATCGCTCAATGCATCACGCCCTAGCCAGCGACCCTGCAACTTGCCTTCCTGCATGGTCGAAAGACACACACAGCCCGACAAAATATCTGCTGGTAAAAAGTCTAAGCCGTTCTCATCGACAAAAAATAAATCGCCTGTTTTGGGATAAACCGCAGTGTTGGTCGCAGCCACAGTGCCGAGCTGCCTCGCCGGTTTTAGTGGGGCGGCAATGTCCTCTGGTTGCTGCAATCGCTGCGCAAACTGGTTAATGTCTTTGCGGTAGGGCGACTTTGAAACGCCCAAATCGAGAAATGCCAGGTTACTTTGATCAAATCCTGCTTCTGCTTGCAGCATCCGATTGAAAACCAGATCTGTGTTTTGGGCAGCCTCCAGCGCTGGGTGGGTGGAGGCCAGTTCGGCGGTCGGAATATCCAATGCGCGGCATAGTAAAGATGCGATCTCACCTCGGGTGACCGGCTGATTGGGCCTCAATAAACGGGGCTGGTCAATTTGTTCGAGCAGCTGACGTCTGAGAGCCGCTGCGATCGCGCCTTTACCATAGGCTGGAATCTGGTCGGCATCACTAAAGTACTGCGCAATCAGAGCCATTTCCGAGGCCACGCTCGCGGTTGGCGAAGCCGGTTCGTCTAAAATGTTCATCTCCACGCCCCGAGTGGCCTCTAGCCCTTTGATTAAAACCACCACGGCCTGCAACCGGGAGATCGCCTGCTTGGGGCGAAAAGTCCCATTTTCGTAGCCCCCAAATAGGCCATGCCGAGTTGCCCAATGGATTGCTTCAGAGGCCCAATATTCCTTCGGCACATCTCTAAAGGTTTGCGGTGACTTCTGCTCACTCAGCTCGGTAAATACCTTCGGCATCATCGCGGCAAACTCAGCGCGAGTTACGGTAGAGAGCGGACGAAAGGTCCCTTTCGGATAGCCGTTGACGATCTGACGCTGAGCCAACGCCACAATGCACTCACGAGCCCAGTGGTTTGCAATATCAGAAAACATATGATCTATTCCTATCTACCTGACTCTGATACGGCACTCTATCTCTCATACAGCACTCTGCGTATAAATATGCATACAGCGCTCTGCGTATAAATATGCATACAGCACTCTATGATCGTCTGCCGTAGCTACCGTAACGACGGCTCAACATAAACATTGCAACATAAACATTGCAACGAACACCGACGGAATCAAAAAATTGTCGTAGGCTCGAAGAAGATATTTTTTCAGAAATTTATGACCCCGCTCGCGCCGCCCGCTCAAGCTAAAAAGGCTTCCAAGGCTTCCAATACACCTTCCAACACAACCCAGCTGGCTGAGGATCGTCTCAACCACTCCCCTGCTGTCACCTGCGTGCTAGATGTAGAAGGCATGATGTGCGCTGGCTGCGTGAGCATTGTAGAAAAAAAATTGGCTCGGTGCGAAGGGGTGACTTCGGCGACGGTGAACCTAGTGACGGAGATCGCTGCGGTAACCTGCGATCCTTATGCCGATGCGCAGGCGATCGCCCAAAAAGCCGCGCAGGTGCTTACCGACGCAGGCTACCCTAGCCAAGTCAGAACCGCCGCCGATAGCCGCGATAACCCGATGGCCGCAGAGGCCGATTGGCTGGTTCGACAGCAGCAGTCACAACAGCATCAGACCCGACAGCTGGCGGTGGCCCTGTGTTTGCTGGTCTTTTCTGTAATTGGGCATTTGCAGCATTTTAACTGGGTGCAGGGGATTGCCATTCCGGTACTGAGCACCTTGTGGTTTCACGGCATATTAGCCACGCTTACTCTGCTATTTCCCGCTCGCAAAATTTTGATTGAAGGCTGGCAGGGCGCTCGTCGTGGTGCGCCTAATATGAACACACTGGTGAGTTTGGGGGCAATGAGTGCTTATACAACCAGTCTGGTGGCTTTTTTGTTTCCGGCGCTGGGGTGGGAGTGCTTTTTTGATGAGCCGGTGATGCTGCTGAGCTTTATTTTGCTGGGTCGCACGTTAGAGCAACGGGCTCGATTTCAGGCAGCTGGATCGCTGCGATCGCTCATTGCCCTTCAGCCAACCCTGGCTCGCCTAATTCCACCGCCCACTGAAGATCTCTCCGCAGATTCTTCAGCAGACTCTTCAGCCAATCTTTCAGACTCGCCCAAGTCAGGAACGCCGCTATTGCCGGTTGAAACGGGCGTCCAAATTCCGGCCAATCAAGTTCAGGTCGGTGAATGGCTCCGGGTTTTGCCTAGCGAAAAAATTCCGGTAGACGGTGTGATTGCGGCGGGTCAAACCACCCTAGACGAATCTATGCTGACGGGCGAGTCAATGCCTGTGGTTAAGCGACCCGGCGATGAAGTCGTAGCCGGTAGCCTCAACCAGTCGGGGGTCATTACCTTACAGGTATCGCGTACAGGGTTAGACACTACCCTGGCCAAAATGATCCGGCTGGTAGAGACTGCCCAGTCTCGCAAGGCGCCAATTCAGAGTTTGGCTGACCTGATTTCTGGCTACTTTACCTACGGCATTTTGACCTGCTCAGTGCTGACTTTGGGCTTTTGGTATTGGGTTGGTGTGCCGCTATGGCCAGAGGTCGCCGCTTCTGCATTGGGCCATTTGCATCACGGGGTTGCCTCAGGCACTGCTGAGGGGATGGCTGAGCCGATGCTGTCTTCTTCTGTGCGGCTGTTGGTGAGCCTTAAATTGGCGATCGCAGTTGTAGTTGTTGCCTGTCCTTGTGCCCTGGGCCTAGCAACGCCGACTGCAATTTTAGTCGGATCGGGCATTGGCGCGCAGCAAGGGTTACTGATTCGCGGTGGTGATATTTTAGAAGCGACTCGGGGGCTAGATACGATTGTGTTTGACAAAACTGGGACGCTCACCACCGGTCATCCTCAGCTCACCGATTGCGTGTCACTAGGGTCTATGCACTCCCCAGATCAGCTATTGCAGATAGCCGCTACCGTAGAGAGCGGCACTCGTCACCCGTTGGGTATTGCGATTCAGCAAGCGGCAGATGAGCAAGGAATAGCGCTGTTATCGGCTAGCAACTTTAAAACGGAAGCTGGCTACGGCATTGCTGCACAGCTCGTCTTGGAACAATCCGGTAAAGAGACCTTTTATTTGGGCAACCGCGCTTGGATGGAGAAAAACGGCTGTGATATTGATGAGGCCGCTCAGCAGATTGCCCTCGATTTGGCGAAGTCTGGGAAAACCAGCGTTTTTGTGGCACGAGCCAATCAGACAGTGCAGCGCGCGCAGACGAACTCTCTAGAAGTTTCAGCCGTCGGCCCTAGCGTCATCGGGCTAATGGGTGTTGCCGATACGCTCAGAGAAGATGCCGCCAGTACTGTTGAGAAGCTGCGATCGCTCAACCTCACTGTTCACCTTTTAAGTGGCGACAGCGACGCGGTTGCAACCGCCGTTGCCCAGCAGTTGGGCCTTTCGCCCGATCAGACCCAGGCCGAAGTGGCACCCCAAGCAAAAGTTGATGCGATCGCCGCTCTGCAAAAAGCGGGGCATCGGGTTGGATTTGTCGGCGATGGCATTAATGACGCTCCGGCACTCGCCCAGGCAGATGTGGGTATTGCGCTAGGATCGGGCACAGAAGTTGCCATGGAAACCGCAGATATTGTCCTAATGCGCGATGCGCTTTCTGATGTTGTTGCTGCGATCGCGCTAAGCCGCGCCACCTTTAACAAAATTCGTCAAAACTTAGTTTGGGCCTTTGCCTACAACCTGATATGCATTCCGCTAGCTGCCGGTGTGTTTTTACCCGCCTTTGGGCTATCTCTCAATCCTGGGTTTGCTGGCGGGCTAATGGCGCTCAGCTCCGTCAGCGTAGTGCTCAATTCGCTGCTACTCAAAGCCCGCTTTCAGTAAAGAACCCCACAAGTCCAGCATAAAAAAGCCCAGCTTGTCGTTTAAGACGGCTGGGCCAAAATATAAAACTTTAAACATAAAAGCAGAACAATAGTGCGATCGCCTAATCCCCTGGCTAGAAAACGATAACTATGATGACCCTATAGAAAGTCATTAAATAATCTAACAAGCTAACCTGGATTCTGCTGTTTCCAGCCAGTTTCTTTAGAGATACAAATTAAGCCTTCACCATAGTTCTGAATCATGCCGCCTTGGCGTAGCTTGCCCATTAGGCGAGTGACCGTGACCCGAGTCGAGCCAATCGCGCTGCCGATTTGAGCGTGAGTCAAGGGAAAAGGCAAATAGTAACCTTGCTCGCACTGCTCGCCATGCTCATCAATCAGCAAAGTCAAAAAGCCGAGTAGCCGGTCAATAGTGCGGCGCTGTCCCAAAGTGCTCAGCCATAGCAGCTTACGCTGGTGCTGACGACGAAAAGCATCCAAAACTTCCTTCTGAAAATGGGGCCAAGTATCCAGATCGTTCCAATACAGCCAAATGACCGTTGTTTGGTCTACATGGGCAAAGCTTTGCAACGTAAAAGGTGGCTGTGCAACTACCTCAAAAGGCTGCCCTGCGCCAACAAAACCCAGAAACGCCTCTTCAGCCGCCACCAATGGCATCCGAGTTGTGCTGCTGTTCTTCTTTAAGGTCGCGCTTACCTGCGCATTACCCAGCAACCGGACCGAGCCCTTTTGAACGAGGTAAAGCAATCCTGGCCTAGCTGGAATTTTTTCATCCTTATTAAATGTTCGGCAGCGATAATGCTCACTTGCCCAGTCAGAAATACGCTGCCACGCCAAGAACGGGCGCGAGTTGTCCGGATGAGGGGGAGAAGACATATTAGCAATACTAGAATTGAGTTTAACCGTTGTCGATAATGTCATCTAACTGAATGAATAATTGCATAACTTTGAGTACAAAGCAGACGGGACATCAGAAGAAACGAAAAACTTCCGTACAAACACGTAATAATTGGCTTATCTCTGCTGTCAGATAGAAACTATCTAGATGTGTGTTTTCACGCAGTCGCTAATTAAAGAGGCTAGTCATTGACTAGTTCCTGCATAGCCACACCGTATTAACCCAGCAACGGTATATACAGTCATTAAACACAGCAAGTCGAATGCATTAGTACATTAATATAAATTGATTGATTTTGAATGACTAAATTCCCTTCTTTACAACTACTTCAGCATTTATTCGCATTTACCCAGAGAGTAGATGAAGAAATAAGATAATACCCTGGTGAAATCCACACTATTTTCTCTTTTAAGGTGCTTTAGATTGCCTAGCTTATTTTCAGTGACGCAGTAACCTAGTGACATTCCTATCTCTCAAAGAAATTTTGCTTTATGGGCTGAGCTGGGCCTCTAATTGCGATTGTGAAGATGCAGATGGCAACTTTATCAACTGTTTACATACTGTTCCGACTCCGGCCCATCGTCAGTCGGCCAATCCTTTGCCAAACAGGCCTTACCGTCTAGGCAACGGGCGCATAATCTCGCTTCAAAAAAAACATCATTCAAATGATGTGCTGTATGTTTCGGCTATTCCTCAGCAGCTGCTAGCTAATTATCATTTAGCTGATTCGTTAGTGACGCCTAAAAATAAGGAAAAAAACCTCAAACAAGTCACTGAGAAAACTGTCAAAAAATTAAAAAAAAGCAGTTTTGCATTAATGAATAGTGAGCCAGATCACAAAGGATGGAATGCTCAGTTACTTACTCAACTGTGGGCAGAGTTCCAGATAGAAACTAACCAATCTGGATGGATTTCTTTTCAGCTTTCTAACCGAGGAATCCAGCTCTGGTTGCAACAAATGCAGCTGCTTTCGCATACCTGCCAACTGTTCGCTCAATCACCCTACGGCTCGTCAAAAAATACACCTGCTGTCAGGCCGCATCCGGCTGCTACCTCTCATCATCAGCCGGATGCGGGAGGGAAAATAGAAGCACTGCTCTGGTCGGCACAATACGCCCATGCGCGCTGCTGCGTGCTGCTGCGTCTTTTATCCCCAATTCGGTTGGCATCGCTTCAATCTTTACAAGCTGACGCTTCTGCTCAAATCCCGCCTTCGGCATTGGGGTCTATAGGCTTGGGAACCTCGCCAACGATCGCCCAGTTGGTTCATGGGCTGATAGAAATTGCAGACGATATGTTTTGGATTCCTTATCAGTGGCCAACGAAACAATATTCTTTGCTTTTGAAGGGCTCAGTTCGTCTGGCTCAACTGTTTGAGCGATTTTATGCAGCTGATGTCAGTGGCTTTGGGTCGTTGCTTCAATCGCCCACGCAGTTACCACCCTTAGCCGTGGACTATCCTTTTGTCTCTGTTTTTGGCCTGCTTACGGTAACCAGAAACTTGCTGAGAGTCTTACTCAATGAGCACTTAGCGGCTGATGCTCCCTGTGAGTTATGAGGCGCGATGTGGACTAGGCAAAAACTGCTCGTTGCTAGAGTGTGCCAATACTAAGGAGAGTCCACATAAGGTGACAAAGTTAAGTCTATCCGCTATATTTAGGGAGTGTGAGGAGCGAACCAGTAAAGGCACCGAGACGAAACACGGCCAGTCGTCGGTGCCTTTTCTGATTTTAAATAGGCTGTGCCTCCTGGTTTTTTTTGATTCTTGATTTTGCGAGTGTCTCTTCGCAAGTGTTTCTTCTCTTTGTAAGGCACCTAGTAAGGCACGTGAGAAGCCAATTTAGAATCCTGTTAGCTCAAGTCATTACACTTTTATTCTGGCAACTTGTTCTGGCAACTCCCTAGTGATTGCCACCCTTCGTGTTAGCCTAAGCGCTATGAATGGAAGCGGCTATCAGCGGCGAGTGAGCTATCGTCTGCTGCTAATGATATTGTGGGCGACGCTGCTAGCGTTTGTGATTGAGCTAAGCGCAGGATGGGCGAGCCACTCCTTGTGCTTACTGGCCGAATCTATCCATACGCTGATTGATGTATTTAGTGCGGTGCTGAGTCTGGTGGCGGTGGCCTCTCCTCAGCGCACGCTGGGTAAAGAAATTTGGGGCTATGGTCGCGGTGAGGCTACAGGGGCACTGATTTTGTCGGCGGTGTTGGGGTTCGCCGGTATTTCTATCTTTATCCTTGCGCTGAGCGAGCTCAATATGGCTGTGTTTGAAACGACGCGCGGCGTGTTTCAAGTTCAGGTGACGGGCTCGTTGATATTGCTAGTGGGGAGCATTATGGTGCTGACTTTGCTGGTGACGGGTGTGGCAGCGTATCAAAGTCAGCGAATTAATAGCGTGGCACTGCAACTCGCCACGCAGCATATTTTAAAAGATGCCTGGTTAAGCGCTCTGGTGCTGTGTGGGATCATCGCAATTGGCCAAGGGTATCGATGGATAGATCCTGCTTTGTCGCTGGTGGTCGTGGCAATGTCGGTACGGAGTTTGTGGCAGGTGTTGTGCCAACAGTTGCCAATGCTGCTAACGCCGACTGCGATCGCGCCTGAAGCGATCGCTCATATTGCCTGCCAGATAGAAGGCGTGACACGCTGTACGCGCATTTTGTCGCGAGGCATGGTGGGCCGTCAGGTGTGGATCGAGCTACACTTGGCGCTACATCCGGAGTTTATGGTCATTGCTCAAAGCATCGGTGAGCGAGTGGAAAAGTCGCTACGCGACCACTACGGCCCTGTACGCGCTCAAATCTGGTTAGATACCCTCCCAGAAAGTAAGCAGTCTCGTCGGCAGACCCAAAAAAAATAGCGCTCAACGCTGCGCTCCCATCGGCCCCAAATAGCGAATCAGGTAAGGGGAAAACACTTCGTAAATCAGCGTGAGCGGCTTGCCGTGATGCCAAAACAAGTAATGCCGTCCCCAAAAAGGCCCTTTTTGTTCAAAGGCATCTTCCAGCACCTGGGAATGCCCAAAATAGATACCCTGAATATCTCGGTAAAGTTCGGTGCGCAGCTGGGCTAGGCTGGCCCAAACCGGCAGCGACCGATTGGCTAAATACTCATCGACATGGCTCTCTTCCCACCAAGAGGTTGCATAGGCTAACCGCTGCCCGCTCGCAGTGCGCAGCCACACCTGACGGCGTAAGTGCGGCCCTGGCACTTTTTCAATTTGGGCCGGGGCGCGATCGCCCTGTTTGCCCACAGGCGACATATCAATGACATCCACCTCAGTGGGCTCGCGAGTGAGCAACTGCAAATGCCGGGTGGGTGACCCATCGCCCAACATCAGAATTTGCCAAGCCGGAGAAAGCTGATCGTGAGGCAATCCTGCTTCTACAACAGATCTATCACCTTGCCACAGCGGTGTTAGGGCGTGCCAATGATTGTGTTCAGCCGCAGAAATAGTGGGAGAAGCTAAGGTCAAAACGGGAGCAGGTAGAATTTTACAAAAGTTTACGTATTTTTCATCATAGCAAAAAGCCCCATATAGTCGCTTTATAAGCGGGACTACACAGGGCTTTGGTCGTAGACCCTTTACGCAGCGGGTCTTTACGTATCAGGCATTAATACAATGCGGATGGCGAGACTCGAACTCGCAAGGCGTGAGCCACACGCCCCTCAAGCGTGCGTGTCTACCAATTCCACCACATCCGCAAAACTGTATCGGTTAATAACAATACGACATAACGTGCCATTTATGAAAGGGGAGGAATAACCCTGCATGATACGATCATCATCTTAACAACTGCGCTAAAAACGTTGCTGGCTGCCAGATGAGTTTTTCTAAAATTTTAATTGCTAACCGTGGCGAGATCGCGCTGCGAATTATCCGCTCCTGTGAGGAAATGGGTATTGCGACTGTCGCGGTGCATTCCACCGTTGATCGAAGCGCCCTCCATGTGCAGCTAGCAGATGAGGCAGTTTGCATAGGTGAGGCCTCTAGCAGTAAAAGCTATTTGAACATTCCTAATATTATTGCTGCTGCCCTAACCCGAGGCGCAACCGCCATTCATCCGGGGTATGGCTTTTTGGCCGAAAATGCTCGTTTTGCAGAGATTTGCGCAGACCATAACCTGACTTTTATTGGCCCCACTCCCCACGCCATGCGGGCCATGGGCGACAAATCGACTGCAAAGGCAACCATGCAGCGAGTAAAAGTGCCCACCGTGCCAGGTAGCGAAGGGCTACTCGCAAATCCAGAAGAAGCCGCCAAGCTCGCTGAGCAGATTGGCTATCCAGTGATTATCAAAGCGACCGCAGGCGGTGGCGGTCGGGGGATGCGGCTAGTGCGAGATCCCTCAGAGCTGAGCAAAATGTTTATGGCAGCTCAAGGCGAGGCCGAGGCGTCTTTTGGTAATCCCGGTGTTTATTTAGAAAAGTTTGTTGAGAACCCACGCCATATTGAGTTTCAAATTTTGGCTGATAGACACGGCAATGTCGTGCATTTGGGAGAGCGTGACTGCTCTATTCAACGTCGCCATCAAAAGCTGCTAGAAGAAGCGCCGAGTGCGGTACTCAATAGTGATTTACGTCAGCAGATGGGTGAGGCAGCCGTAAGAGCAGCTCAGTCCATCAACTATGTGGGTGCTGGCACCGTTGAGTTTTTGGTGGATCACAGTGGCAAATTTTACTTTATGGAGATGAACACCCGCATTCAGGTTGAGCACCCCGTAACAGAAATGATTACTGGGATCGACTTAATCGCTGAGCAGATTAGAGTGGCTCAGGGCGATCGCCTTCCGTTTACCCAAGACGACATTGTGTTGCGCGGTCACTCGATAGAGTGCCGCATTAATGCTGAAGACCCTGAGCATAATTTTCGCCCCAACCCAGGTCGCATTAGCGGCTATCTGGCACCAGGCGGTTTGGGGGTGCGTATGGACTCCCATGTATACACTGACTACGAAATTCCGCCCTACTACGATTCGCTCATTGGCAAGTTGATTGTATGGGCGCCCAACCGAGAAACAGCTATCAGCCGCATGAAGCGAGCGCTTCGCGAATGTGCGATTACGGGCCTACCCACTACAATTGGCTTTCACCAAAAAGTGCTAGAAAACCCTCTGTTCTTAAAAGGTGAGGTCTATACAGACTTTGTTGCCAAGATGATGGAGCAAGGCAATCTATAGAATAATCTTTGGCTGATTCCACTGAATAGAGGTATCAATGGGCCGAGCCGGTGGGTTGATCTATTGGGTTGAGCCAGTGGGTCGAGCCGGCAAATCTAGTCAAATCGCTGATTTCGCTGCTTGGAAATTCGCGGATCTAGCTGACTCGACAAGCGGTAACCAGCTCATCTTCAGTAAATGTGACTCTATACAGCTCGACTAAAGCTGCGCCTTCGACAGTGTTTGCCAAACTAACGAGTCGGTTCAGCAAGCGGCGGGAGGACACAACGCCAGTCAAAATTACAACGCAGCCACGCTGACGAACCTTAAGCTGTGCGACTTCATCACCAAAATGCTGCTGAAAACAGCGCGCAACTCGCTTAGCAAGCCCGTTGTAGTCGTACTCACCGCCAACGCCGATACGCTCTGGCGGGCTATTTCTAAACCTTTTGAGGTTAGAGTCTGTCGCAACCGAGCCAAATGACTTGCCTACGGCTGGAATTAGCACTACTGAAGATTCACCCAACACACCCATTTTTCTAGGCTCCCTTACGTCAAACTACTGGCATCAAACTGTTTCTTGGTATCAGACATCACAATATCTATGGCGCCAATCGCACCCGATTTTGGCTAGCTTTCTACTCTCAATTTTGCTATCAACTTTGCTGTCAATCTTGCCGTTATTAGGGTTTTGTATATGCATGGACTGTATTGACAAGGCTACCGTTAAACCCTACGTATCTTCATAGAGAAATAAGTAGGATTTTAGTGAGTCTTTACAAGAACTTATGCAGCAGGGCTGTGCCTTTCTGCACCTGAGCTCCATTTGCGAATGTTTCTCTTTATATAATTGACAAAGATTGTATAAATAATATAGGGAAAATTGCGTATATTCTGATACTAGCTGCGTGTATTTTCCCCAAAATCCGTACTTTTGCTGAAAATAGGCGTGACCAGGAACAATATTTGACACTTATTATAAAAATACAATAAAGCTTTTTACATGAGTGGCTATAGGTAGACAGGTTACTGAACTGGCTGTTCTGTGAAATCCTCTTTTGGAGGAGATGTCGCTATTCGTGCTTGTGTAGTAATGCGACTGTATAGGCTGCTATGCCTTCTTCTCGGCCTAGGGGCCCTAGCTTTTCGTGGGTGGTGGCTTTGATGCCAATTTGGGTGGGTTCTATTTGTAAGGTGGTGGCTAGGCGATCGCGCATTGCTTGAATATGAGGCTTAAGCTTGGGCCGCTCGGCAATTACAACGCTATCGATATTGCTAATTGCCCAGCCGCGTTCGGTCACGAGCTGATAAACCTGCGCTAGCAGTAGCTGGCTGTCGGCTCCGGCCCACTGGGGATCGCTAGGCGGAAAGTACAGCCCAATATCGCCCAGGCTAAGAGCCCCGAGCAGGGCGTCCATAATGGCATGTGTAAGAGCGTCGGCGTCGCTATGACCCAACAGCCCTTTTTCGTGGGGAATGTCGATGCCGCCAAGAATCAGCCTGCGACCGGCGGCCAGCTGGTGAATATCGTAGCCATTGCCAATGCGGATGTTCATAAGGTTTCTGCGGGTTGATCTGGGGATTAATCTGGGGATTGATCGGGGGATTGCTTGGGGGATTGATCGGGAAATTGATCGGGGGACTGATCGGGCGATTGATTAGACTGCTGCCACTGCTGGAATAGATCGGGGCGTCGCTGCTGGGTTCGGTTTATTTGCTGTTGTTTGCGCCATTGAGCGATCGCACCATGGTCGCCCGACATCAGTACTTTAGGCACGGTCCATTCTCGAAACTCCGCAGGCCGGGTGTACTGCGGATAGTCTAGCAGCGGCGTTTCGAAGCTTTCATATTTAAGCGAGTCGGTTTTGCCGACCGTACCCGGTAGGAGCCGAACCACACCGTTAATCAGCGTCAGCGCCGGAATTTCTCCCCCGGTCAGAACAAAGTCTCCAAGAGAGACTTCTCGGCTCACCAAGTTCAGCACTCGCTCATCAACCCCTTCGTAATGCCCACAAATTAGCACTAGCTGGTCGTAGTCACTCGCGAGCGTTTTGAACAGGGGCTGATCCATGGTTTGCCCCTGCGGTGTCATTAAAATAATCTCGCGCCGAGGTCGCTGCGGCAAGGATTCAATCGCGGCAAAAATGGGCTCTGGCTTCATCACCATGCCTACCCCACCCCCGTAGGGAATGTCATCTACCTTGTGGTGTTTGTCTGTCGTAAAATCGCGCGGGTTGGTAATGTGTACCGAGGCGATTTGCCGGTTAAGGGCACGGCCTATGAGCCCTGAGCTAAGGGGAGAGGTGAAAAAATCGGGAAACAGGCTAACGATATCGAAGCGCAGCGGATCAGAAGAATCCATAAGAGGGAAAGCGGGAAATGCTCAGCAGTTGAGATGCTTAGCATACATAAGACTCTCCAGGATAATACACCAGGATAATGCACGGTCTTCTTCCGTCCTTTCCGTTCTATTGTCTTCTGGTGCCTTTTGATATCTTCTAGGGCCTGTGTCTCTTGGGTGTATTTATCGATCTACGAGCTGAAGCGAGAGGGCTCGAATGCGATTGGACAGATCGCTCTGTACTTGCTTTCGATCCAGTGCGATCGCAATCTCCATGGCCCGCTGAAATGACTCAAAAGCCGCTGTGAGATCGCCGTTTTCTTCATATATTTCGCCCATGGTGCGCAGCGTGACCAGCCGTTGCCACTCGTCCCCCGTGCTGACGGTTAAAGCAATGCGATCGCGTAGATAGGCGATGAGTTCGCTCGGCACACCCTGATTGCGATAAATGGCAATTAAGCCGTCTAGCGCTCTGAGCTGAATGTAAGGCTCGTTATGATCTTGAGCTAATGATAAGGCGAGTCGATAGGCACCAATGGCTTCTCGGGTTCGGCCCATCGCCAGGTATACATCGCCCAGGTTATTGTCGGTATTGGCCTGGCCTACATAGTCACGGGCGCGGGCGCGGTAGTTGGCGGCTACTTCGTAGTATTTGCGGGCGTCATTAAGCTGGCCATTGGCAACGGCAATTAGTCCTAAATTAGACAGTGAGAGGCCAATTCCACTCTCACTGTCCACATCTTGCGCGACGGTAAGCGCTTCGGCAAAGGCCGCTTGTGCAGTCGCCAAATCACCTTCTTGAAGCCTCAGCGTGCCCAGGTTGTTAAAGGCTAAAATTTGATCGCTAAAGTTGTTATTGCTATGGGCGATCGCCAGCTGCCTACGTACTACGCGTTCTGCATCGTCATAGCGGCCTAGCTCGCTGTATACCTTAACAAGCTGCTCATAAGCTGCGCCCATACCGGCGAAGTCGCCTAGCAAGTGATAGGCGTTGGCTGCTTCGTTCAGGGCTGTAATGGCTTGAGCATGATTGCCCGAATTTAGTTTGGCCTGACCCACTAGCAAGAACTGATCGGCGACATTTCGCTGCGATCGCACTGTTTGCTGAGGCGGTTGGTGCAGTTGCTCGGTCAAACTGGGTGCAGCGACTGCGGATAATCCTAGGCCAACGCTCCAAAGGGCTGCAAGGCAGACTGTCTGAGATAGGCGGTGAGACAGACCCTGTGACCTCTGAGCATGCAAATATGCGTACAAATGAAAATGACTCATGAGTAATTCCTCGCGCAGCCCTGATGATGCGGCCTAATAATGTGGCCTTTTTCGTCAGCCGATTACCCGATAAGATACCCAGTTCAGTTGATAGGCGAATCAATCCCGCTGTGAGTTGCCTATCTTGTGGTATTGAGCGAGAGGCCTCAAGGAAGAGGCCTTGCGTGAGCGAGAGTCTTTAAATCGCCTCGTCAAATTCAGGGTGCCTCGTCAAATTCAGGGCGCCTCGTCAAACTCAATAGTCATTAGACCTGGCATTGCGGATGAACCGTGATGGCCTCTGACTGAGACCGTTGCCGGATTGACGGCCAAATCAACTGCCGGATTGATTGGCTGGTTGACCAGTTGGTTAGCTGACGGCGCTAGCAAGGGTGTTCGCTGCTCTAAGTAGATGGCTCGAATATCGTCAGGAATGGCGCGCTCCAATGCCTGATAAGCCCTTCCTAGCTCACTTCTAACCGTACTGGGTGAAATTTGTTCTCCCTCTGCCTGTAGGTAGGCGGCAATGCGGGTGTCGCTCCAGGCGAAGGTCTGAGCCATGAGGATAATCAGCCGATGCTGAGGCTGTAGATTCTCTAATGCGCGCTCGGTGTAGCACCATAGAGGTGGCGGCGCATCTGTGAGCGAATAGTGAATAGACTCCACATCCGGCATTACAGCCTGGTTGATATGAGCTGCTGTGAGGCTAATCAGCCAGCCTTGCAGCGAGAATTCAGCGTTCGTACTTTCGGTAGCCTTACTCGTCGCGCCATTTGTGGAATCTGAGGCTTCAGAGGCAGAGGGCGTATTGGGCCGAGAATTTGCCTTAAAGGGGGTAAGGTCAATGCCCCCTAGCTCATTGAGAATGTGCCGCCAGGTGAGTGCAAATAAGTAGTCGGCCTGAACGGGCGATCGCGCTGAATGCCGAATGAGTGAATACACCACTGGGCTATACCGGCAAAAAAGCGCCGTGAAATATTTCCCGTCCATAGGCGACTTTTGCATACTATCTATCAGGTCGTAGTCACTGAGGTGAATGAGTGACTTGACCAAGCTGCGATCGCATTCAGGAAAGTTAGGAATTTGCACAGGATTTCAGCGACGTTCGGGTAAAGGAGATATCAAGTAAATGAAATAGAAGCTGTTGGCAAATGATAGAGAGATTGAGGGCAACTACTTAAAGTTTATTAATCAGGTTTTGTTAATCTAACGCTTATCAGCTTGCCCATATCTCACCCATGACATCGTATCAACGCTAAATTAGCATTGAATATGCACTTAGCGTCGAGTGCATCCCTTTGTTTTATCGGTGTTTCATCGGTGTTTCATCCTTGGGGTTTAGTCCTCTGGGTGTAACCAAATTCTGCAAATGCCATGATTCTTGCCATGATTCTCAAGTGAGATTGGTAAACTTGAGATTGGTAAACTATTAAAGGGATGCCGATGGGATGCCAACTCCTGTGTAGACTCTACTGCATATAAAGTTGTGCATATTAAAGTTGTGCATATAAGGTTGCGCACTCATGGCGCATTGATGGCCCATTCCTTTGCCTCTCTATCAATTCCGATTTTGATTCCGACTTTTACCCATTTCCCGTTACCCCGATGAGTCTAAACACACTGCTACTCGCCAGTATTTTTCAGGGTCTTCCTTTAGATGCGTTGGTTTCCACTCAAGGCATTATGGTGATGCTGCTAGTGGCTTATGCTGGTGCGATGTGGGCGTTTTTGAGCAGTGCGCCTAAGGTTCATACTGTAATGGTGTCCGACTTGGATACGGCTCGGCGCTTTTATGAAGGCATGCTGAGTTTGTCGGCGGCAGATGTACCTTTGCACTACTACTACAACTATGAGCAAACGTTGGGTACAGCAAGCATTGATCCGATGTTTGGGGCGTCGCTAGGAAGCTCTGCTTTGGGCGGTGCTAGCAGCAGTGCCTATGGACTGCCAGACGGGCTATGGTATCAACTCAAGAAAAATACGCAGCTGCATGTGATTGGTGGGGCTAGCCTGGGTAATCGTAACCGGCAGCGCCATGTATGCTTTGACCATGCTTGTTTAGAATATTTGCTAATGCAGGTGCAAACTCGGGGGATTCGTCACAAGCTGAGACGCGATCGCCCATTGAACTTCCTTGTTAAAGACTTTGAAGGCGAAGTGATTGAGATGGCGGAAGTCGAAAACTAGGACTGACGTAAGCGCCTTAGCCGCGATCTCAATCATTCACTGATGTCATTCACTGATGTCATTCACTGATGTCATTCACTGATGTAAAATCACTGGCACAATAGGACAGTAATCACTCATTTAGCAAAGCGCTAAGCAAAGCGCTAAGCAAAGCGCTAAGCAAAGTCCTAAGCAAGACCCTAAATGAGTTCATCTTAAGTGCAGATATTTCTCATGAACGGTATATTGCCGCTTCTGCCATCTATCCCTCCTTTTTTGGCTGACGCTAGTTTGAAGATTATTTCAAACCCTGCTTTAAGCCCCGTTTTAGGCAAGTTCCAGTCTCCTGGGCCTGAAATTGTGAGCATCGGGCCCATTACGCTGCGATGGTATGGACTACTGATTGCCTCGGCCGTACTCATCGGTGTTGTGCTCTCTCAGTCCCTAGCTAAAAAGCGCGGAATAGACCCTGAAAAAGTAGGTGACATGGTGATATGGCTTATCATTGTCGCGATTCCCTGTGCCCGACTTTACTACGTTATTTTTGAATGGCCTAGTTATGCTGCTCGCCCTGGAGACATTCTGGCCATTTGGAAGGGCGGCATTGCGATTCACGGCGCAGTGTTAGGCGGTACGCTGGCTGCTTGGGTGTATGCCAAGCTCAATCGGCTCTCCTTTTGGCAGCTGAGCGACATTATTGCGCCGCCGCTCATTTTAGGGCAGGCCATTGGCCGCTGGGGCAACTTTTTTAATTCCGAAGCGTTTGGGGCGCCCACCGACCTGCCCTGGAAACTTTATATTCCGCTGGCAAATCGGCCTGCTGGATATCGCGAATTTGAGTATTTTCATCCGACTTTTTTATATGAGTCGCTTTGGAACATTGGGGTGTTTGCCTTGCTGCTGACGCTGTTTTTCTGGGGACAAAAGCAGAACCAGAGAAATCCAGGCCGAATCAGGGCAGGCACGTTGTTTTTAGTTTATTTGATTGCTTACAGCGCAGGTCGGTTATGGATTGAAGGACTGCGGACTGACAGTTTGATGATAGGCCCTTTCCGAATCGCGCAGCTAGTTAGCCTCGCTGGGATTGCTTTGGGTTGGGTTGGCATTATTTGGACGTATGGTTTGGGTAAGCGACTGCCCGATACGGTAGAACCGCCTCCCAAGAATAGCGAATGTATCCGACGATGACGATGTAACCTTCTACGGCAACCTCTACGGCTTCCTTTCTGGTCAATGCAGAGGCTAGTGTAGAGGCCACCAGTGTAAGGGCCAGGGCAGAAGTCAGAAGAAAATAGAAAAATAGATAAGAAAAAGCCCCTTGGGTCTTACGACCTTTGGGGCTCGGAATCAGGGTGCATCTACATACCAAGATGCAGTATTTCTCTGACATATCCTGAGATTTACAGAGGGCTTTATTTACTCTTCAAACAATTGAGAGTGATAGTAGTGAGTTGATGAACATTGGAACTCAATAGCGGATTGAGTGAGTGAGTTTAATGTTCTTTCAGTTATTTGTTTGCGTCCTATTTGCGTTCTATTTGAGTTGGTCTTTGTAATTGTTTTTGTGTGAGGCCGATGCCTCTAGTATATTTTTGAACTTTGTTACGTAAGGTTTTCATGGATTTTGATTCACCGTCTGCGAGTCTGGGCTCAGCTGCTAAAGCTTCGATTTTGCCAGCTGTTTATATTGTTGGTGCAGGCCCCGGTGACCCGGAGTTGTTGACAGTAAAAGCACTCAAACTCATACAACAAGCAGATGTTTTGGTGTATGCCAATTCGCTTGTTCCTCAGCAAATTCTCTTAGCCATGCGACCCGATGCAGAAAAAATAGCAACGGCTAACATGACCTTAGAAGCCATTGTGCCGCTGATGATTGATCGCGTGCGTGCTGGCAAGTCTGTAGTGCGTTTGCATTCGGGTGATCCGAGTTTATATAGTGCGATTCACGAGCAAATGCTGCGTTTGAGCGAGGCTGATGTGCCGTTTGAGGTGGTTCCGGGGATTAGCGCCTTTCAAGCTGCTGCTGCCAAGCTCAAGGTTGAGCTGACGGTTCCGGCTCAGGTGCAGAGTATTATTTTGGCTCGTATTGGCGGGCGTACCCAGGTGCCTAAGACGGAGGAACTGGCTGGGCTTGCTGCCCATAAAGCGAGTCTTTGTTTGTATTTGAGTGCTCGCCATGTAAAGGAGTCGCAGGCTCAGCTGATGATGCACTATTCACCGCAAACGCCTGTGGCTATTTGCTTTAGAGTGGGATGGCCAGATGAGCAAATTTGGGTGGTGCCGCTAGAAAAAATGGCTGAGGTTAGCGAGGCTGAAAACTTGGTTCGAACGACGCTCTATATTGTGTCACCGGCGTTGGCTGGGGCAATGGAGGGAGTACAAAAGACAGATACCCAAACAGAGATCGAAACGGTAAGATCGCGCCTTTATAACCCGACGCATGACCATTTGTTTCGACCTAATGCCAAAAGGCCCAAAGAAGGGCCAGAAGAGTCCGTTGAAAAAGAACAGGAGAGGGCAAAGCGATGAGTTATTTGGTGGCTGTGTTGAGCGATCGCATCAAAGCTGAAGAAGCTTACACTGCTTTAGAAGATGCCAACATTAAAATGGATAATGTGGAGATTTTAGGCAGAGGCTTTAAGTCAGCCGATGAGTATGGTTTGATTGACCCGACAGAAGAAGCCTGGAAGCAGATTAAACGGCTGGCCTTAGGCACCATTCCCTTTGGTTTTGCCGGTGGTTTTGCTTTCAATGCCATTACTGGACTCGATACTTTTCCCTGGGCGGGCGTAGTGGGCAACCAGATTATTGGTGGTTTTCTAGGTGCGATCGCCGGAGCCATGGGCAGCTTTTTCATTGGCGGCGGCGTCGGTGCGGGCCTGGGCGGTGGCGATGCGCTCTCATACCGCAATCGCCTCAATGCCGGTAAGTATTTGGTTGTGGTTAAAGGCTCTGAAGGTCTTATCTCTCAGGCGAGCCGAGTCATTCGTCCGCTGCGGCCCGAAAACATTCAGGGCTACACCGAGCCCGGTGCTTATTAGCAGCTTTAATCCCTCTTCTACACCCTTCTACACCCTTCTACACCTTGATTATTGCTTGTTATTTCCGTGGGTTGGCAATTAATTGCCTGTTAATTACCCATCAAGTCATTCCCAGTCGTTACCCTAGTTCCCTCCAAAGTCATCTATGAGTGCTGTTTCTTTGCCCGCTAACCCCTCTGCTGAGCCGACTATCAATCCGTTACTGATCGGCAAGGGACTGCCGCCTTTCAGCGAAATTAAGCCAGAGCATGTGGTTCCTGGTATTGAGCATCTGCTTAAATTGCTCGCGCAAGATCTGGAGGCCTTAGAGTTGCAGCTCGCCGACAAATCCGAATCTGCCATTAGCTGGTCGAACTTGATCGACCCCCTGACAGAGATTACCGAGCGGCTAGGCTGGAGCTGGGGCATTATTGGCCACTTAATGGGAGTTAAAAACAGTCCTGAGCTGCGAGCCGCTTACGAAAGTGTGCAACCTGCGCTGGTTCAGTTTGCGAATCAAATTAGCCAGAGCCAGGTGATTTACCGCGCCTTGCAGCAGCTAAAATCAGGCCCGAGTTGGGATGACTTGGTGCCAGCTCAGCAGCGAATTATAGAAGCCGCCCTGCGAGATGCTCAGCTCTCGGGCGTAGGTCTCACCGGAGAAGCCAAGGTTAAATTTAATGAAATTCAGCAGGCGTTGGCTGAGCTGTCTACTCAGTTTTCTAACCATGTGTTGGATGCCACAAAAGCCTTTAGCATGACGCTCACGGAGCCAGATGAAGTGGCAGGCTTGCCGCCTAGCTTGCTCAGCTTAACGGCTCAAGCGGCGCGTGAAGCCGGTGAAAGTGAGGCCACGCCTGAATCAGGCCCCTGGAGAATCACGCTAGATATGCCTGTTTATACGCCTTTTTTGCGGCATGCTCAGCGTCGTGACCTCAGAGAAAAGCTGTACCGCGCCTTTATCACTCGTGCTTCGTCAGGTGAGTTAGACAATAGCCCGCTAATTGAGCAAATTTTGGCGCTGCGCCAACAGCAAAGCCGCCTGCTAGGCTTTGAAAACTATGCTGAGCTGAGCTTGGCCCGTAAAATGGCACCGTCAGTATCGGCAGTAGAATCGCTCATGGAAGAGCTGCGAGTGGCGAGCTATGACGGGGCTACTCGTGAGCTGGCCGATCTCCATGCGTTTGCGCAGCAGCATGCGCTTGCGCAGCAGTCGGACGTAGCCACTGCAGAAACTACAGAAACTAAAGAGATTAAACAATGGGATGTGCCTTTTTGGGCGGAGCGGATGCGGGAGGTGCAGTTTGACCTGAATGACGAGGCGCTGCGGCCCTACTTTCCTTTGCCTAAAGTTTTAGAGGGTTTGTTTGGTTTGGCTGAGCGGCTGTTTGGCATTGTCATTTCATCGGCGGACGGGCAGGCGCCAGTGTGGCACCCCGATGTGCAGTATTTTCAGGTAGCTGATGCCGAAAGCCAAGAAACGATCGCTCACTTTTATTTAGATCCATTTAGTCGCCCGGCAGAGAAGCGAGGTGGCGCTTGGATGGATGAATGTATTGTGCGCGCTAAAGTGCGTGACGCTGGTGATGAAGCCTCGGTGCGCTTGCCGGTTGCTTACCTGGTATGCAATCAGTCGCCGCCGGTAGGCGATCAGCCCAGCCTGATGACCTTTCGCGAGGTAGAAACGCTGTTTCATGAGTTTGGTCATGGTTTGCAGCATATGCTGACGCGTGTGGACTATCCGGGTGCGGCGGGCATTAACAATGTGGAGTGGGATGCGGTAGAGCTGCCCAGTCAGTTTATGGAGAACTGGTGCTACGACCGCGACACGTTGTTTGGCATGGCTAAGCACTATCAAACGGGCGAGCCATTGCCCGAGGCCGATTATCAAAAGTTGCTAGCGGCGCGGCACTTTATGACGGGGAACGCGATTTTGCGGCAGGTGAATTTTGGCTGGTTAGATATTGCGCTGCATTCGCAGTATCAGCCGGGTGAACCGGGCGGAGCTTCGGTGGCAGAAATTCGCGATCGCATTGCCGAAAAAACGACCCTCATGGAGCCTCTAAGCGAAGACGCCTTTCTGTGTAGCTTTGGTCATATCTTTGCAGGTGGCTACGCGGCTGGCTACTACAGCTACTTTTGGGCGGAAGTACTAAGCGCTGATGCCTTCTCAGCCTTTGAAGAGGTGGGGCTAGAGAATAAACCTGCCGTGACGAGTACTGGCCGGCGCTTTCGAGACACGGTACTGGCTTTAGGCGGTAGCCGCCATCCGATGGAGGTATTTAAAGCCTTTAGAGGACGTGAGCCTAGTACAGAAGCCCTGCTACGCCATCGGGGGCTGGTGGCCGCATAAAGCGATGACGAACTAAATAAAGATGACTTTAAAAGCAGTTAGAGAATGTCTGTCGGACAGGTTTTTCTGGCTGCTTTTTTCTGGCTGCTTTTTTTGGCTGCTTTTTTTGGCTGCTTTTGGTATGGGCTACTGGTTATCTCAACAAGTAATGCATCCAACGATGGCTATAGCTGACCCAAAAAGCTGTTGCAGTTTCAATCGTCACGATTGATTTATTTTAGTGATGCTCTTAAATAACGCGATCGCTTGCTCGGGTGGCGTAGATTATGGGCTATTGATATGGTTCATAAATAGCCAATCACCTTTTTTATAGCGGGAAAAAGCATGAAAAGAACATTGCTATTCAAAAGAATCCAATTTTTATAAAGTCTAAATAATTGGCATGCTACGAAAGAGAAGTCAGGCAAAGTCATATTTTCAGGCAAGTTCGTTTGAAGACCCAAAACAAAAGAATGCGGTCTGCTGAACTTATGCATTCTTGAAATCGTGTTTTTACGGAATCACATATTGACAGAGCTTGATACGTTTCTAAGGTAGGCAAATCTCTTTTTGTAGCCTTATACATTATTTGCCTCTCATGCTGACGTCTTTTTTGTGTGTTGGATAGTTACGACCCTCTGAGGCCAAGGTCTGTAGGTTTTTAACGCTTAGAATTCTCTAGGACTTTCTATGACTTTATACGGTATGGCTTTATATATCTTTTCGTAGCTCGCTTTTTTGTAAGCTTGGCATTTTTGCAGCAACTCCCTTTGCCTTTGTTATTGAATTTGTTATTGAATTTGAGACCTTTTAGCTAAAACTATGAAAGCGGTTATGACACAACTTCTTGCTTCGCCTCCCTTGGGAACTGTCACCATTTGGCGAGACGCTAGCAGACACCATGAGGAAGGCCCAACACTAACTCCATTAATGTCTGTATTAGAGGAGCATGGCTACTCGGTTAACGTTTTAAAAACAGAGAGTGAGGTTTTACAGGCTGTTTTAGAAAGTGTGCCGGCTCTGCTGGTGATTTATTTACAAACATCGGGAGAGCAGGGCTATGAGTTTTGTCGGATTTTGCGTCGGTTGCCGCGCACTAGCACCCTGCCGGTTGTGTTTGTTGGCATTCGCGACCAATCGTCTGAGCTGGTCAGTGCCTTACGGTGCGGTGGCAATGAATATTTGCAGTTACCCGTAAATCGAGAGGAATGTTGGCTAAGGCTAGAGCGCCATTTGCGAACAGTTAAGCTGGTGCAATCGCTAGAGGCTGATATGGCGAGTTTGCACCAAAAAGTTTGGTCGTATAACCATATCCTAAGGCAGCAGGAAGAACAGCAGATTTCGCTGGCCAAGGAGAATCAGGCTTTGCAGCGGTTGGCCTTTACTGATGGGCTCACGCAGTTGGCTAATCGCCGCAGCTTTAATGAAAATATTGTCCGAATGTGGCAACAGGCTAAAGACAATGCTCAGCCGATTTCGCTCCTGCTGTGCGATATCGATTATTTCAAGCGTTACAACGATACCTATGGCCATCAGGCGGGCGATGTGTGCTTGCAGGCAGTATCCGATGCGTTGGTGAGAGGGGCGCACAGACGGCATGATCAAGTGGCTCGCTATGGGGGCGAAGAGTTTGCGATTTTGCTGCCTGCAACCGATTCTAAAGGCGCTCAGCAGGTTGCCCTGGCCGTTCAGTCTGAATTGGCTAGGGCCCAGGTGCCGCATTCAGCTTCGCTGGTAAAGCAGCATGTGAGTTTGAGCATTGGGGTTTGTACGCTGGAGCCTGTGGCGGGAGAAGCCTTGACGACTGATAGTGAGCATGAAGTGCTGATTCATGGCGCGGATGAAGCGCTGTACACTGCGAAGCTACGAGGCCGCGATCGCATTGTGGTCAATTCACCTGAAGGGCTGATCTCTATTGTGCCAACGCACTGTCACTACAGCGGCCCTGCCGAGCCGGTTCGCCAACCGACTAAGCTCATGCTCAACACCGTTTTACAAACGATACAAACCACCGCTGAAGCTGATGCTGCCTCTAGCGAGTTTTCTGTGCGCGGTCTTTCAAGTCCCTTAGCTCAGTAACCGCTGGCTTAGTCATCAATCAATAAAAAAATAGGGAATAACGAGAAATAACATAGAGAAATAATGCTGTGGCAAGCTAGTGGATGCCTGTGGCTGATACATATTGACCCTTACGCAAGTAGACTGTAGCTGTATTCGCCGCTTTATTCACCCTTTTATTCGCTTGGTCTTGCAGCCTAGAATGGGCTTGAGCGTCGTCGGGGAGAATTGACCGTTGCACAATAGTGAATCTACAGCGCAAGCACAGATTATCTCGCGTCGAGCCTTGACCGAGCTAGTGCGATCGCAGCTCCAAGCCCTGCTAGAGCAAGAGAACTTTCGCGGGGCTAAAGCATTGTTGGTGCCGGTTCAGCCTGCTGATATTGCTGAAGCAATTGAAGGACTGCCCGAAACCATGCAGGCGATCGCCTTTCGCCTGATTGCCAAAAACGAAGCGATTGAAGTATACGAAAACCTGGACTCTAGCGTTCAGCAGGCGCTGATTGAAGAATTTAAACGGCAAGACCTGATTGATATCGTCGATAAAATGTCGCCTGATGATCGGGTGCGTTTATTTGATGAGTTGCCCGCCAAAATTGTTCGCCGCCTGTTAGAGCAGCTGAGTGCTCAAGAGCGACATGCCACAGCGCTGCTGCTCGGCTATGAGGCCCAAACAGCGGGCCGCATTATGACGCCCGAATATGTGGCGCTCAAAGAGAATTGGACAGTGGCTAGAGCGCTCGATCATATTCGCGACCAGGCAGAGCTGAGCGAGACGGTTTACTACTTATTTGTGACTAATTTGGCGCGTCAGCTCACGGGCATTTTGTCCTTGCGCCAGTTGGTGATTGGGCAGGCGGAGCAATCCATCGGCGATATCATGACGCGCGAGGTGGTATCCGTGCAAACCAGTACCGACCAAGAAGAGGTGGCGCGGATTATTCAGCGCTATGACTTTTTGGCTGTGCCTGTAGTAGACACTGAAAACCGATTGGTGGGGATTATTACCGTTGATGATGTGATTGATATTTTGGAAGCTGAGGCGACTGAAGATATCTATACCCTGGGTGGCGTGCAGTCGGGTGGAGACAACTATTTTCAGAGCAATTTATTAGATGTGGCGCGCAAGCGGGTGGTGTGGTTATCGGTACTGCTGGTGACCAATACGGTGACCGCCGCTGTGATTACTAGTCAAGAAGATGTGCTGGAAAGGGTGGTGGCGCTCACAGCCTTTATTCCGCTGCTGATTGGCACGGGCGGCAATGTGGGCGCGCAGTCTTCTACGGTGGTGATTCGCGGTCTTAACACGGATGAGCTGAAGATTAAGAATGCGTTTCAGGTGATTCGTCGCGAGGCGATCGCAGGGGCCTTTTTGGGTCTAATGCTGGGCATTGTGGTGACTGCCTGGGCGTACTTTTTGCAGGGCGGTGAGCCCGAAGCCCTGCGGGTGGCGATTACTGTTGGCATTTCGCTGGTGGGCATTTCGGTACTGGCCTCTAGTGCGGGCGCGGGGTTGCCTTTTTTATTCCAATCATTTGGGCTCGATCCTGCTTTGATGTCAGCGCCTTTTATTACCACCATTGTCGATGTGCTCGGCGTTTTGATTTATCTCAATCTCGCCAGACAGATTCTTAGGATTTAGGTGGCAGGGGCCCTCAAAAGGACGTAGCGTAGATGACACAAATGACCCGAATAGGTCTAAGAAAGTTGATATAATTGCTGTAAGTATCATGACCGCATCATGACGGAATCATGACCGCATATAAAAACAAAGATTAAAAAAAATTAGGCCATAACGGTTGCCTAAGGTTGAGAGATACAAGCGGGAAGACGGGCTTAAAATCTTGCTGATCCCCGCCCCAAAAATACGGATGGGTGTCCTGTGCTACAAAAGTTTAAGCAAGATCTAAAAAGCGACCTGATTGCAGGACTGGTGGTCATTATTCCGCTGGCGACCACGATTTGGCTGACGGTAAACGTCGCTGTTTGGATGGTTCAGTTTTTGACCCGCTTTCCCAAACAGCTCAATCCCTTTACTGGGTTGAATCCTTTTTTGGTAGCGCTCATTAATTTGGGCATTGGTTTTGCGGTGCCGCTGCTGCTGATTTTGCTGATTGGCTTGATGGCGCGTAACTTTGCTGGGCGTTGGCTGCTGGATTTGGGCGATCGCATTGTGCAGTCAATTCCTCTGGCGGGTTCGGTTTATAAAACCCTTCAGCAGCTGCTGCAAACGGTTTTTCAAGACTCTAAAAGCCGGTTTCGACGTGTGGTGCTAGTGGAGTATCCTCGGCGGGGGCTGTGGGCGATCGCCTTTGTTACGGGCGTCACTATGAGCGATACACCCAACAAAATGATCAGCGTTTTTATTCCCACCACGCCGAATCCGACTAGCGGCTGGTACTCGATTGTCTCTGAAGAAGACGTGCTCAATCTGTCTATTTCGATTGAAGATGCCTTTAAGGTGTTGCTATCGGGCGGCATTGTTGGGCCTGATTTGGCTGCTCAAGTGCCCGCTGCTAAGGGGTTGGGTGAGCGCCTATCGCCTTCAGAACTGCCTGCTGAGACGGGCGTAAGCTAGTATGGTTCTTTTAAAGGTATTTCATGAAGGCGCGTTCTATTGCCCGCGAGCTGGCTCTTTTGGGTATCAGCCAGCTAACTGACAATCCCGAAAAAATGCAGGCGGCTTCGGGGCAAGAACGGGGAATTGCGCTGCCAGCTAAGGCGCTTGATGCCCTGTTGATGAAGGCGCTTAAGGCATTGAGCGCCGATGCCCAAGAAACGCTAGATACCGCTGAAGGTGAGCTTCAGCGGAGTGAGCGGCTCATTTTAGAGAGTGAAACGCGGACGGTGGATCAAGACGAGGTGCGATCGCGCATTCAGCCTGCCGTTCCTTTAATAGAGTCAGCCATTAACCGCGCTGGCAGTACGCTAGAGCTACTTATTTTTGCGCAGCAGGGCGATCGTAAAGAAATCATCACTGCGCGTCGTTCGCTCGTGTCTGCCTCAACGCATTTGGAAAATGGCGATCGCCTCCTGCTGGAACATGCGCTTAGAGCGGCCAACATTGACGATGCCCGCGTGCAGATTCAGCTGGCGATCTCTGTTGTTCGCTCTGCCGTTATTGAACTGAAGTCCTCGCTAGAGCCGGTTAACTTTGCCAAGCTGATTAACCGTGACGAGGTTCGCAGTTATGCCTGTGACCTGCTTTATAACTGGGTTACTCACTGGAAGGCGGTGGACACTCAGCTCAATGAGGCGATGGAAAAGTGGAGTATGCGCCGTTTGGCTCGGGTAGATCGCGATATATTGCGGCTGGCGATGATGGAAATTGTGTATATGGATGTGCCGACGCGAGTGGCCATTGACGAAGCGATTGAAATGGCCAAGCGATATAGCGACGAAGAGGGCTATCGCTTTATTAACGGTGTGTTGCGCCGTGCGACTGATAAGCTAGATGCAGCCAAAGCATAGCTGATCGGGCGCAACGCGCTAACCTTTAGCTAGCAGTGAATTTCAATCAAGTGAGTTTAGGGTAATGGCAGCTTTTAACTGGTTTCAGCGCAGCTACGAGGAGCCTGAAAAGCCTAAAGAAGAGGAAAAACCCGCCGAAGAGAAAGCCGAAGCCGTCCCCGCAAGTCCTGAAGATTATTTGCAGTGGGCCAAAGCGGCTTATCAAAATATTCAAGCGCGTCAGGGAGTTGCGATCGCTTCAACTGAAGAAGCGCCCACTGAAGCGCCCACTGAGGAAGCAGACGCTTCAGTTGGAGAAACTGAAGTCTCGACAGCCGAAACGGAAGTCTTGACGGAAGAGGCGATCGCGCCCATAGAAGAAGTGGTTGCTTCAACTGAAGAAACGGACGTTGCGACAGCAGAAACGGAAGTCTCGACAGAAGAGGCGATCGCGCCCATAGAGGAAACCGAAGTCTCTCCAGAAGAAGTCTCTACAGAAGAAGTTTCCACGGAAGAAGTCTCGACAGCAGAAGTCTCCACAGCAGAAATCTCTACAGCAGAAACCTCCACAGCAGAAGTCGTCCCTGTCGCAGAAGAAGCGGCAGCCATCAGCGATGAAGATCCGCCATCGGCTGACTCACCTGCTCAGCCTTTTTGGATGCAGGCCCAAGCCGAGCGAGAAGCGCGCCTAGCAAGACTAGAAGCTGAGGCCATTTTAGAGCCTGAGCCAGAACCCGAACCTGCGCCCCCGGAACCTCAATTTGTCCCGCTAGATATTGACCTCGATGAAGCCTTCCTATGGTCAGCAGAAGTATTGGCCTCGCAGGGTCGCCGCCCCGATCAGATATCGCTTGAAGAAATTACCTGGCTGAACAAACTGCGCCAGGGCCTAGATAAAACGCGCCGCGGACTGGTTAATCAGCTCAAGGCCATTGTTGGCCAAGGCCCGCTAAACGATGAAGCCGTTGATGAAATTGAATCGCTGCTGCTACAGGCCGATGTGGGCGTCGCCGCGACCGATCAAATTATTACCGCTTTGCAGACTCGGCTCAAAGCAGAAACACTGCCGCCCGAGCAGGCGATCGCCTACCTCAAATCGCTCCTACGCGACATGCTAGACGCCCCCTTAGAAGGCGGCCACAACCTCACCTTTACCCCCGAAAAAGGCACCCTCAGCGTGTGGCTGATGACAGGCGTAAACGGCGCGGGTAAAACCACCACCATCGGTAAGTTGACCCATATTGCCAAAAAGTCGGGCTTTGAATGCCTCATTGGCGCAGCTGATACCTTCCGGGCCGCCGCCGTAGAGCAGGTGAAAGTGTGGGGTGCCCGTAGCGGCGTTGATGTCATTGCCAACCCCGGCCAAAATACCGATCCTGCTGCCGTCGTGTTTGACGCCATTAGCGCGGCTCAGTCTCGTGGCACGGAGCTACTGCTCATTGACACCGCAGGCCGATTGCAGAACAAAAAGAACCTCATGGATGAACTGGCCAAAGTTCGCAAAATCATTGATAAAAAAGCGCCCGAGGCCAAGGTGGAATCGCTCCTCGTGCTAGACGCCACGCTAGGCCAAAATGGTCTGCGTCAAGCTCAGGTCTTTGCAGAAGCGGCTCAGCTGAGTGGCGTTGTGCTCACTAAGTTAGATGGCACTGCGCGCGGCGGCGTTGCCCTGGCCGTGGTGCAGCAGCTAGGTTTGCCCATTCGCTTTATCGGCGCGGGTGAAGGCATTGAAGACCTCAGACCGTTTTCTAGCTATGAGTTTGTTGAAGCTTTGCTGAGTGGTTAACTATCCGGGTTGTTTACCCTTTGCGGTTTACTCCCCCCAGTGGTTCATTAGCCCCTAAACGTTAGATCTCTGTAAGGTTTGAGCAACAAATCTTAGGTATTTTGAGGTGCTTGTAAGACTCACTGTAAACATTGATGGCTGAATGTAAATAAAGCCTAGTTAGCCACAAAGGGCATAGGGCAGATGACTATCATGTCTCATAGGCCCACGTTCCTATGCAGAGTATTAAGAGAAAATCGAAATATGGCGCTACAGCCTTGTACCGAAACCCCCGATAAGACAATCAACAATGACTTGCATCCTCAGGCTTCTGAGAAAACGCCTGTTCAGGGCGTTGCAACACAGGATTTTCCTGTGCTCAAAGAGCGCGGTCAGCGGGAAGTGTTTTGCGGGTTAACTGGCATCGTTTGGCTGCACCGCAAAATGCAGGATGCGTTCTTTTTAGTAGTGGGTTCTAGAACCTGCGCGCATTTAATTCAGTCAGCTGCGGGCGTAATGATTTTTGCCGAACCTAGATTTGGCACAGCGGTATTGGGCGAGCGAGATCTCGCTGGGCTCGCCGATGCCAACGATGAGCTAGAGCGGGTAGTTGCCCAGCTTTTGAGCCGTCGTCCTGATATTAAAACGCTATTTTTGGTCGGATCTTGCCCGTCTGAAGTGATTAAGTTGGATTTGGCAAAAGCTGCTGAAAAGCTGAATCACCGATATTTTCCTGGCGTTCGAGTGCTGAACTACTCGGGCAGCGGCATTGAAACCACCTTTACCGAAGGTGAAGATGCCTGCTTGGCCTCAATGGTGCCCGTACTACCTGAAAAAGAGACTGAAGCGCCTGCTCTCATGGTGGTCGGCAGTTTGGCCGATGTGGTGGAAGATCAGTTCAAGCGCCTGTTCGATCAGATGGGAATTGGCCCGGTTTCGTTTTTTCCACCGCGCCGTGCGTCGAGTTTGCCCAGTGTGGGTAAGGGCACTAAGCTGCTGATTGCTCAGCCTTTTTTAAGTGGAACGGCCCGGCTGCTGATGGCTCGCGGTGCAGAGCTATTGCCTTCGCCCTATCCGTTTGGCATAGAAGGGACGACGACTTGGCTGAAGACGGCGGCTGAGGCTTGGGGTATTGATGCGGATGTGTTTGATCAGGCGATCGCACCTGCTGTCGCCCGAGCCACCACCGGACTAGAACATTACAAACAAGTGCTCAACGGTCGCAAAGCCTTTCTCTTTCCTGACTCTCAGCTAGAAATTCCGCTGGCTCGCTTTCTCTCTAGAGAATGCGGCATGGAGCTGATTGAAGTAGGCACGCCTTACATTGATCGTTTGCTCATGGATGCTGAAATTGCGCTGTTGCCCAAAGGAACAGCCCTCTCAGAAGGCCAAGATGTAGAAAAACAGCTTGATCGCTGTCGTGAGGCCCGCCCTGACATTACGGTGTGTGGCTTAGGACTAGCAAATCCGCTAGAAGCTGAAGGGCTTTCGACCAAGTGGTCAATTGAGCTGGTGTTTTCACCGCTGCATGGCTATGACCAAACGGCTGATTTGGCTGAGCTATTTGTGCGTTCTACCGAGCGGCGCCGGCGACTGAGCGTGTAACAGATTTTTGGTAAGTGCAACTCTCCTACTTTCTTAAGCAACTCTCTTACTTTCTTAAGCAACTCTCTATACCCTCGAACTTATGGAATTGACTCTGTGGACATACGAAGGCCCTCCCCATGTGGGGGCTATGCGCGTTGCCACTTCCTTAGAAGATGTGCATTATGTATTGCATGCACCTCAAGGTGATACCTATGCTGATTTGTTGTTTACAATGATTGAGCGTCGCGATCAGCGTCCGCCAGTCACCTACACAACGTTTCAAGCGAGAGACTTGGGCGGCGATACCGCTGAAATGGTAAAAACCTCGGTGCGTGATGCCTACGAACGATTTAAGCCCAAGGTTATGCTGGTCGGCGAAAGCTGCACCGCTGAGTTGATTCAAGATCAGCCTGGTTCGCTGGCTGAGAGTATGAATTTACCTATTCCGGTGGTGAGTTTGGAGCTGCCTGCTTACTCTAAAAAGGAGAATTGGGGCGCTAGCGAAACGCTTTATCATCTGGTGAGAAAACTGTTGCTTTCGAGTGCATTGCCACCGGGCACCGTTCGTCCTGAGCGCGATTCGGCAATTCGTCCTAAAGCCAACATCATTGGGCCTACGGCATTGGGCTTCCGCTGCCGAGATGACATTCAAGAAGTGATGAAGCTGCTGGCCGAAATTGGCGTTGATGTGAATGTGGTGGCGCCGCTAGGCGCTACGCCCGACGACCTAATGCGCATTCCCGATGCGGATTTTAATATCTGCCTGTATCCTGAAATTGCACTCACAACCTGCGACTGGCTAAAGCGTAACTTTGCTCAGCCGATGGTGAAAACGGTGCCCATTGGGGTGGGGGCTACCCGCGACTTTATCACCGAAATTGGTGAGATTGCTGGGATTGATGTGAGTCGGGCTTTGCGGCGATCGCACGCCGACACGCTCGGTAATTGGAGCGCATCTCGACTCTCTTCTTTGGCTGCACCGGGCGCATCCCGACTGCCCTGGTATTCTCGCTCAGTAGACTCTACCTACCTCACTGGCAAGCGAGTCTTTATCTTTGGTGATGCCACTCACGCAGTTGCCGCCGCCCGAATTGCCACTGAAGAACTGGGCTTTACGTTGGTGGGCATTGGCACTTACAGTCGCAAATTTGCCCGGCAGGTGCGCGAAGTGGCCAAGCAACATGGCCTAGAGGCCGTCATTAGCGACGACTACCTAGCCGTAGAAGAGGCCGTTGCCGAAGCCGCGCCTGAGCTGGTGCTAGGCACTCAAATGGAGCGCCACATCGCTAAGCGGTTGGGTATTCCCTGCGCTGTGATTTCTACCCCCATTCATGTGCAAGATGTGCCTGCTCGCTACTCACCCCAAATGGGCTGGGAAGGGGCTAACGTCATTTTTGACGATTGGGTTCACCCCCTCATGATGGGCTTAGAAGAGCATCTGATCGGCATGTTCCGAGAAGACTTTGAATTTGCAGAAGGGCATATGAGCCATTTGCATACGGCTCCGCATGTGTCGAATGAGCCCGCACCCACTGCGGTAATGGCTCACTCGACTGGTGCGGTTGCCGCGAATGCGGACGATAAACCGATGGCGGCAGCTTCGGGTGATGCTGATGAGGCCAACTGGAGCCCAGATGGGATTGCTGAGCTAAAGAAGATTCCGTTCTTTGTGCGCGGTAAGGTAAAGCGGAACACCGAAAAGTTTGCAAGCGATCGCGGCATTACCTCCATCACGGTAGACACCCTTTACGAAGCCAAAGCCGCCATTGGCAAGTAAGGCCATCAAACCGTTAGACAATCACTCAATTCATTCAAAAGCAAACTCAAAAACAAACTTAGGAGAGAGATATTGTGGTAGCTACAAACGTTCGTCCCCCCGCTATCAAAAAAGGTGAAGACGGAGAAGGCAGTGTTCAGGTACATGAAACTGAATCAATGGACATTGGCACAGGTGCCCTGGTCATTGCGGTGTATGGCAAAGGCGGCATTGGCAAATCGACCACTTCTTCCAACCTATCGGCGGCATTCTCTCATTTGGGCAAGCGCGTTCTGCAAATTGGCTGCGACCCCAAGCATGACAGCACCTTTACCCTCACCAAAAGAATGGTGCCCACCGTTATCGACATTCTCGAAACGGTAGATTTTCACTCTGAAGAATTACAGACCGAAGACTTTATGTTTGAAGGCTACAACGGCGTCATGTGCATTGAGTCGGGCGGCCCACCGGCAGGTACGGGTTGTGGCGGCTATGTCACGGGTCAAACCGTCAAGTTGCTCAAAGAGCATCACCTGCTCGAAGACACGGATGTTGTGATTTTTGATGTGTTGGGCGACGTGGTTTGTGGTGGCTTTGCGGCCCCCTTGCAGCATGCTCACTACTGCTTAGTGGTGACTGCAAACGACTTTGATTCCATTTTTGCAATGAACCGCATCGTTGCGGCCATTCGCTCTAAAGCGAAGAACTACAAAGTGCGCTTGGGCGGTATCATTGCCAATCGCAGTGAAGGCACCGACCAAATCGACAAGTACAACGAGCGCGTAGGGCTCAAGACGCTGGCGCACTTTAAGACGGTAGATGCGATTCGTCGTAGCCGCCTGAAGAAATGCACGGTGTTTGAAATGGAAGACTCTGACCCTGAGATTCAAGGTGTAAGAGATGAGTACTTGAAGCTTGCTAAAGGCATGATTGAAGATGCCAAACCGCTTGAAGTAGAGCCGCTGAAGGATCGCGATATCTTTGACCTACTTGGATTCGAGTAAGGATTGAAGCTCGTAGCCGAACCCATATAGCCGACCCCATGAACAAAAAAGATCCGTAAGCACTGCTTGCGGATCTTTTTTCATGAACCTTACGCATGAATAAAGCGGATCAACAGCCGTGATTAGGGCTGTGCGTTATTCCTTTTTACTCGGTCTTTTTACTTTTTACTCGGTGGATGCTGTACTAACACTTCTTTAAGATAATGACCCGTGTAAGATCCTTCTACCGCGGCGACGGCTTCGGGCGTACCCTCGGCAATGATTTGGCCACCGCGATCGCCCCCTTCTGGCCCCAAATCAATCACCCAATCGCAGCAGCGAATCATATCTAAATTGTGCTCGATCATAATCACGGAGTTGCCTTTATCGACTAGGCGCTGCACCACATCTAACAGTTTATGTACGTCGTAAAACGAGAGTCCGGTCGTGGGCTCATCAATTAAATACAGCGTTTTACCTGTTGATCGTCTGGCCAGCTCACTGGCGAGCTTCATCCGCTGCGCTTCACCACCCGAAAGCGTCGGCGCAGTTTGCCCTAGTCGCACATAGCCCAAACCCACATCTACCATAGTTTGTAGGCGACTGGCCGCTTTGGGAATGTTCTCAAAGAAACCCAAGCCCTCTTCAGCGGTTGTTTCTAGCACGTCTGAAATGTTTTTGCCCTTGTACTTCACCTGCAAGGTTTCGCGATTGTAGCGTGCCCCTTTGCATACTTCGCACTGCACATACACATCCGGCAAAAAGTTCATTTCAATTACATTCACGCCCTGTCCGCCACAGGCTTCACAGCGCCCGCCCTTAACATTAAAAGAGAACTGACCGCGTTTGTAGCCACGGGCTTTGGCCTCAATGGTCTCGGTGTATAGGTCGCGGACAACATCGAATAAGCCTGTATAGGTGGCAGGGTTAGAGCGAGGGGTTCGGCCAATGGGCGATTGGTCAATCACGATGGCTTTGTCTAGCGCTTTGAGACCTTTGATCGGCGCCATTGCCTTGGGCATAGGAATTTTGCTGCCAAAAAAGTGGCGAATGGCCGGGTAGAGCAGTTCATTGATGAGTGTAGATTTGCCTGAGCCAGAGACGCCTGTAATACAGACAAACTTGCCCAAGGGAATGTCTACATCTATGTTTTGAAGATTGTTGAGATGAGCGTTTCTAATTTGAATGCTGCGACCGTTGCCGGGCCGACGATCGGCAGGGGTTTCTATTTTTTGACGGCCTGAAAGATAGGTGCCTGTTAAAGATTTTTCACAGTTGAGAATATCTTCTAGCTGACCTTGGGCAACAATCTCACCGCCGTGAATGCCTGCGCCGGGGCCAATATCTACAATGTAGTCGGCAGCTCGCATGGTATCTTCATCATGCTCGACCACAATGAGGGTGTTGCCGAGATTTTTGAGCCGCTGTAGGGTGTTGAGCAAACGGTCGTTGTCTCGCTGGTGGAGGCCGATGCTGGGCTCGTCGAGTACGTACAAAACGCCGCTGAGCCCTGCACCGATTTGGGTGGCAAGGCGAATGCGCTGGGCTTCGCCGCCCGATAATGTGCGCGCAGTGCGATCTAGCGTGAGGTAGTCTAAGCCGACGTCTAACAGGAAGGTGAGTCGGGCCTTGATCTCTTTGAGCACCAGTTCACCGATGGCGATTTGGCGGTTGGTGAGCTTAGGTGCTTCGCCGTTTTCGCCGACTAATTCGTACACTCTGTCGCGACATTCTCGGATGGAGACACTCGTGAAGTCTTTGATATTGTAGGGGCCAATGCGAACGGCTAAAGATTCGGGCTTGAGCTTGGCGCCGTTACACACCTCGCAGGGCTGATCGATGAGGTACTTTTCTAGCTTTTGCTTGTAAGTGTCAGAAGAGGCCTCTTGGTACTGCCGCTGAAGCATGGGTAATACGCCTTCGTAGCGGCGATGGTAGCCCTTTTGGGTGCCGTATCGAGAGTCGGTTTCAATGTAGATTTTTTCTTTTGAGCCATGCAGGATGATGTGCATTTGCTCGTCAGTGAGGCTTTGCCACGGCGATTGCAGCTCAAAGCCAAAGGCCTGACCCACGCTGTATAAAAGCGAGAAATAATAGGTGTTGTCTTTTTCTGACCAGGGGGCGATCGCGGCATAGACCGGCACGGTTGGATCGGGCACTACCAATTCGGCAGAAAACCGCTGCAAACTGCCTAAGCCGTGACAGTGGGGGCAAGCGCCATAGGGCGAGTTAAACGAAAATAAACGAGGAGATAGCTCATCCATGACCGCGCCATGCTCAGGACAGGCAAAGTTCTCAGAAAAGACAATCTCAGCCGGTGGTGTTGGAATCGCCGGATCTTTCTCTAAATCTCTTTTATCTTGATCTTTATCTGCCGATGATGCGTCTGGTTTTACGTCTGGTTTGACCTCTTGCTTGACGGGCAGCACATCAATGATGGCAATGCCTTCGGATCTTTTGAGCGCCGTTGAAAGAGAATCAACCAGTCGCTCTTGCAGGTCGTCTTTTTTGACTAGGCGATCAACAACAACTTCAATATCATGCGTTTTGTTTTTGTCTAGCTCAATATTGTCGTTTAGCTCACGCGCTTCTCCATTGATGCGTACGCGCACAAAGCCTTCAGCAGCCAATGCCGAGAGCAACTTTTGATGGGTTCCTTTTTTGCCGCGCACGACAGGAGCCAAAATTTGAAACCGCGTTTTATCGGGTAGCTCCATGACCTGATCGACCATTTGATCAATGCTTTGAGGGGCGATGGAGCGATCGCACTGGGGGCAGTGAGGCTGTCCGGCACGGCCATAGAGCAGGCGCAAATAGTCGTAAATCTCGGTGACCGTACCGACGGTAGATCGCGGGTTGTGAGAGGTAGACTTTTGGTCGATTGAAATCGCCGGGCTCAGGCCCTCAATGGCATCGACATCGGGTTTGTCTACCTGGCCTAAAAACTGGCGGGCGTAGGCGCTGAGTGACTCTACATAGCGCCGCTGGCCTTCTGCAAAAATGGTATCAAAAGCCAGTGAAGACTTACCTGATCCAGAAACGCCCGTGAACACAATCATTTTGTCCCGAGGCAGGTCAAGACTGATGTTTTTGAGGTTGTGCTGCCTGGCCCCGCTGATGCGGATTAAATTTTTGGTATCGGAGAGGTCAATACTGTTGGACTGGCCATTGAGATGCTCGCCATCAACATGAGCGGCAGGCCTGGCTTTAGCCGATTTGCGGGCTGTCTGCTCCTTATTAGACGCCGCCTTATCGGATGTCGCGGTTTTAGCTTTAGCCGCCGAGGCCGAAGATTTAGCCGAAGATTTAGCCGAAGAGTTGGCTGAGGGTTGGGCCGAGTCTGATTTTTTTTTGGAAGGCATGGGGCAGGTGACAGCAAGCGACGGGGCAGTTTTCGAGCAAAAACATTTCTTCATGATAGACCACTGTGCAGAGTCTCTGCTGTTTAGCGCTGACCCTAGGCGCTAAACTCTATGTCAGCCGGTCTTGCCAGCTGAAACATCTTGGTACGTAAGGCGATCGCGCCGCCGCTGAAGAAAACAATCATGATCGACCAACTTGCTAACATGGCTAATTCAACCGGTTCACAGAGCCTACAGACGCTAGCTGAAAGGGTTAAAGCCAGTATTTCCCAGCAGCGATCGCACTTTAGTACGGGCCAAACGCGATCGCTCAACTTTCGCCGCACGCAGCTCAAACAACTCAGAACTGCCCTGGTCGCTGCCGAAGCCGACATTTTAGCCGCGCTCAAGGCCGACTTAGGCAAATGCGCGGTAGAAGCCTATGCCAGCGAATTCGCCCTGACTTTGGGCGATATCGACACCGTGCTCAAGCATCTGCCGCGCTGGATGAAGTCTCGTCAGGTCAAAATTCCCTTGGTGTTTCAACCTGCAAGCGGCCAGGTCGTTCCCGAACCGTTGGGCGTTGTACTTATTATTAGCCCGTGGAACTATCCGTTGCATTTAGCGCTAGGGCCGTTGGTTAGTGCGATCGCGGCAGGCAACTGCGTCATCATCAAGCCTTCTGAAATATCGCCTCATACATCAGCGCTCGTGGCACAGCTAGTGGCCCGCGTTTTTTCACCGAGCTACGTCCATGTGATAGAAGGCGGCGTAGACACCGCTCAGGCGCTATTAGCCGAACCCTTTGATCATATTTTTTTCACGGGCAGTCCAACGGTTGGCAAGATAGTCATGCGAGCAGCGGCTGAGCATTTGAGCCCTGTGACGTTAGAGCTGGGCGGCAAAAGCCCTTGCATCGTTGCGGCCAGTGCAGATATTAAGGTGGCGGCAAGGCGGATTGTGTGGGGCAAATGTTTCAATGCGGGGCAGACCTGTATTGCGCCTGACTATTTGCTAGTAGATCAGCAAATTAAGGCGGATCTGCTGGCTGCGATCGCCCAAACCAGCCGCGAGTTTTTTGGCGAAGATATGGCCAGCAGTCCTGACTATGGGCGAATTGTGAGCGATCGCCATTTTCAACGACTGCAAGCAATGATGTGCGAGGCGATCGCCTCGGGCGAAAAAATTATTGGCGGCCAGTGCGACGCCGACACGCGATACATGGCGCTGACGGTTATTGATCAGGTTGACCCGGAGGCCAAAGTGATGCAAGAAGAGATTTTTGGCCCCATTTTGCCCGTGGTCGGCTACGAGCGTTTGGCGGATGCGATCGCCTACATCAACCAACGGCCCAAGCCCCTTGCCCTCTATTTATTTTCGACAGCGCGCGCGCAACAGCAGGCCGTTCAAACTCAAACCGCCTCAGGCAGCCTTTGCTTCAACGAAACCATCGCCCAATACGCCATTTCTACGCTGCCCTTTGGCGGCGTTGGCCAAAGTGGAATGGGCATTGCCCATGGTAAAGCCGGATTCGATACCTTTTCTCATCACAAAAGCATCTTAGGTAAGCCAAACTGGCCAGACATCCCGCTTCGCTATCCCCCTTACCAAGGCAAATTGCCCCTATTCAAACGGTTGCTATAGGGCAAATGTTGCAAGCGCCATGCGTTGCTGTACCCAAAGTTCTTAAACATGAAAATAGAAAAAGCCCGAGCACAGCGCTCGGTTTGGGAATAGCCTTAGGATCTGGCGGAGTTGTCGGCAACCTGACTGTAAGCAGCATTGGTTGCATCACCAACAGTTTCTGTCAAGGTTACGCTCGTGGCAGCCGTACAGCAAGATCTAGGTGGTTAACGCTGATTTGCGGTGATTGGTGGTGATTAATGGCGCAGGCTGTAGCCTAGCGCAGCAAACAGCAGTAGCCCAACAGCAGTAGCTGGCTCAGGTATATCTGTCGTTGGGTTTGGCGGTTCATGAGGCGAGCAAAGCAGAGGCCCCAACGCTTTGCGAAAACTGCACTAAAGAAGGTTTCGCAATAGCATGCTTTGCTACAGAAGATTTCATAAGCCACATTAGTAATTCTACTGAGTAGAATTTTATGATGCAGCTCTTTATTAACTCACCTTTTGCGATCGCCTTTACAGCAGCTTAACTCGCCAAAAACAGCAGCTTTATTCTGTTAATTTTTAAGCTAATGGGTCAGCGCAGGTCTCTTTTAGTGCCTCGTTTAATGCCTCGTTTAATGCCTCGTTTAATGCCTCTGTTGTGAAGGGCCTTAGCCAATCCCTTCAATCACTGGATGAAAGTAAAAAGAGAGACTAATCACCACATAGGTTGCTAATAGTAACGTGCCTTCCAACCAGTTGGATTTGCCATCAGCGCTGATAGAGTTTGCCACTAATACCGCCACAGCCACCGAAAGCAGCTCAAAGTTGTTGAAATCTAAATCCATAGGCTGGCCGATTACCGCACCAATTAAAACCAACAAAGGTGCAACAAATAGCGCGATTTGCATACTAGAGCCCACCGCAACGCTCAGGGATAAATCCATTTTGTTTTTGAGCGCAACAGTTACTGCGGTCGCGTGTTCAGCTGCGTTACCGATAATCGGCAAAATAATGACGCCGGTAAATAGCTCGGAAAGGCCCAACTGCTCAGAAGCCACTTCTAAGGTGCCGACCAAAAACTCAGATTCAACCGCGACCGCTAGCGTTGCTGCTAGCAATACCCCTACCCAAAGCTTAAGGTTGGGCTTATGAGCTTCAGCATGGCCATTGTCATGAATGTCGTGAACCTTTGCTTCGCTTGGTTTTGCTGCGATTGGTGTTGATGCGATTGGTGTTGATGCGATTGGTGTTGATGCGATTGGTGTTGATGCGATCGCCGATGCCTGATCAGAGTTGGTATGAGCATCCAATTCCACCGGCTCCTCTTCAGCAACGCCCACATCATAAAGATAGGAGTGAGTCCTCATCGAAAACAAAAGCGTCAGGCCATACACCGCAATCAGTACAATCGCCACTGCAATTGAGAGTTGTTGCAAAATGGGCTCAGCGATTCCGGCTGACGTAAAGTCAACGGCAGTCGGCATGAGGATGGCAATGACTGCCAGGTTCATAGAAGAAGCATTTAGCCGAGCGATGGTCGATTGAAACGTTTGCTCTTTGTATTTAAGGCCACCTAGCAACATCGCAAGGCCCATCACCAGCAGCAAGTTGCCGATAATCGAGCCGGTAATGCTAGACTTTACAACGTTTACTAGGCCTGCTCGGAGAGCAAACACAGCGATAATTAGCTCGGTTGCATTGCCAAAAGTTGCGTTCATCAAGCCGCCTAATGAAGGGCCTACGACAACGGCAATTTCTTCCGTTGCAGCGCCCATCCACCCAGCCAGGGGGATAATCGCTAGCGCCGCAGTCACAAATATAACGAGGTCGCTCCAGCCTAAGAAATGAGCTGCTAAGGATACGGGGATAAATCCTAGAAAACCGTAGAAGATTACATTTTTGATGGACATTTAGCAGCTCCGAGCAGGCGTAGCGTCGGTTAGAAATGACAGGGACAAACGACTTTTATTAAGTTACCCAGCGGAAGTAATCCTATCAATATATGTTGAATCAAGTATTGAATTAATCAGATTTTTGGAGTCAGATTTTTGGAGGCGAACGAGAAATGGAAGGGCTGTTGAAGGGTTGGGTGAAATGGTTAGGGTTACTCGTGGGCCTACCGACCGTGGCGATCGCGCTTTTTTATCTTTGGGGCAGCGCCGGTAGCCACGACAAGCAAACCTATGCGGCTATTGTCAACTACGCAACCAGCAGCACAGAGAATGACACAGCAGAGAATGACGCAGCCGAGAATGACGCAGCCGTTAAGCCATTAAGCACTGCCGACCCCGCTACTCATACCATCGTGAGCTACAACCTGGGCTACCTCTCTGGGCTCGCAAATAACACGACCGCGAAAACCAATAGCGCGTTTTTTGCGGCCAATCAGCAAAAGGTCATCGCCGCGCTAAAGACCATACAGCCTGATATTGTGGCGTTTCAAGAGATTGATTTTGATTCAAATCGGTCTTACAACATAGATCAGTCTGAGGCAATGGCACAGGCACTTGGCCTGACTCACGGCGCGATCGCCATTAGCTGGGATAAAAACTACGTCCCGTTCCCCTACTGGCCACCTACCGCGCAGTTTGGCAAAATTTTGTCTGGACAGTCTATTATTTCGCGATCGCCCATCCAGCAAAATAACCGCATCGTCCTCGAAAAAGTCGCCAGCCAGCCCTTTTACTACAAAGCCTTCTATTTAGACCGACTCGCCCAGGTTTCACAAATAAACTTACAGGGCAAGCCGCTCACCGTCATTAACGTTCACTTAGAAGCCTTTGATGAACCAACGCGGATGAATCAGACGAAGTTTGTGCGATCGCTTGCTGAAGACTACGCCAAAACCCAGCCAGTCATCCTACTGGGCGATTTCAACAGCTCACTCAACCGCCTTGCAGAGTCAGCCTTTTCCATCAACATCATGGGCCAATCCGAACTGTTCGCCTCAGCCATTCCTCAGGCCGACTGGGGCGTCGCAACCGCCACCTTTCCCAGCAACCAACCCGAATACAAGCTCGACTACATCTGGTACACGCCCGCCACCATAGAAATCTTAAACACTGAAGTGGTCACTGCCGCAGGCGAAGCGTCAGATCACTTGCCCTTAATGGCGCGGTTTCAACTAAAGTAAAGCCGGACAGCCATGAAGCTGCTGGCTAGACGCTGACTTGCTAGGCACTGACTTGCTAGGCACTGACTTTACGGTAGACTGCTCACTACGATTGCAGCCTAACCTTACGCCTCAATTTCCCCACTCTCCAATTCCCTAACTCCCCACTCCCCAATTCCCTAACTCCCCACTCCCCCACTCCCCAATTCATGCTTGGCCTTGCCATTCACACCTGTAGCCCACAGCTAGGGCTAATGCTTCAAACTGTTGAGCCCACAACTGGCCCGATCACGGCTGATCCGGTCAACAGGCATCAGGTATGGGACTTGGGTCGTGAGGTGTCTAGCCACTTGCATGTCAAGCTAATGGAATTTATTCAGCCCTATAGCTGGCAGGATTTAAGCTTTGTCGCTGTGGCCAAAGGCCCAGGCGGGTTTACTGGGACGCGGATTGGGGTCGTAGCCGCCCGCACGTTGGCTCAGCAGCTAGAGATTCCTCTCTTTGGGGTGTCTTCTTTGGCGGCAATAGCAGCCCAATCCATTCAGCAAACCTGCCTTGAGCAAACCCGCCTTGAGCGAACTCAACTTGATCAAACTCAACTTGATCAAACCCAGCGACAGCCTGAGCCAACTATCGCTGTCACCATGCCAGCCAAGCGGGATGCCGTGTATGGCGCGATCTATCAAGCGAAGGGCGAAGACCTGATAGTCGTACGAACAGAAGAAGTCGTTCCAGAAGGTGAATGGGCAGAGATTTTGCAAGGCTGGGAACGGCCATTACATCAGGTAACGACAGGGGCCAACGCGGGCACGGCAAACTCGGTCACGGGGGTCATGCACTTAGCCACCGTACGATGGCAGCAGCAGGAGCGGCCCGATTGGTCATCAGTCATGCCCTTTTATGGGCAGCATCCGGTACATCGTTAGTGGTCTGTATCTAGTTTAGATATAGCTAAATCCAGCTGAATCTGGCCATAAATCTCTATATTTGGCTATATCTGACTATATCTTGTGCTCAGTCACTAGCGTCAGGCTTAACCATGCCCCTGAAGTATCGTAGCTGCGAATCATTCGCTGACGGGTGTGCGAATCTATTAACCAGCCCGCTTCTAAAAAGAGCGGCTGACGGGGGATGATGCGCTTGGGACAAGTGGCCGATGCGCCATCTGGAAGCAGCAAAACCTGCACAGGCTGAGAACCGCCATCAAAGGAAATGACTTGGCCTGCAACGCTACCAATAGAAGTAATCGGCGGTAGGTTAGGCAGCTGAATGGTTTGTCGAATTTGATTGGCGCTGAGGATTTCAATGCTGAGCTGAGTGGCCTGTGTTGTTTGGGGTCGTAGGTCAGCATATTGGGTGAGGGCTTCACCTTGCCAAGTGCCGATGAGGTCGTTGAGTGTCAGCGGCGGTTTTTCGGGCGTGTCGGTGCCCTTCAGCTGCTCGCGGATTAAAGTTAGCTGCTTGAACTCATGCGACGCTTGGGCAAATAGCTGAACTATCCGCAGCCGCCTTGAGCCTGCAATAAAGCCTAGCTCTGCACCAAACTCGGAAAATGGCCCCCATTGGATAGACCCTTGCGAGAATGCGCCGTTTTCAAAAAATACAGTTGCCCGATTTAGCGAGCGATATTCCAAAATGGTACTTTGCTTGTCTTGCCCAGGCGGATAGCGATGAATTTCCTGACGCATGGCCTGATCGTCTGCTTGCGAAATCAGCGCCACTTCCGTCGGCATGTTGGAGATCACCTCTCCCTGGGCCGATAACTGAGTAAACGAGCCCTGCCATGTTCCAACATTTTTGAGTAAGCGCTGCCATTGGGAAGTGGGGGGAGAGGTGCTCATGGCGATCGCAGAATGCTTGCATAGAAATCCAGTTGTTTTATCGCATGGCCTTTTGATAAGGCGCTGTTAAGCAGCTGGGGGGGGTCTCATTATCGCTTATTGGGCGCGGTTGATGTTTTGAAGCGTCCCACCTATGGGCGTGAACTGTAGTTGTCCGTAGTTGTCCGTCGTGAACCCGACATGAATCAGTGGCAATGAATCCCTCCGTAACACCGTATGATCACATTAATAAAACGAAGCGCCCTGTGGAGATAGATCTTATGGAATTGCTGCTAGCCAAAAAAGTTACAAAAATTTCAGCAGTCCTCAAGAGATCGCTAAAGTCCTGTTTACAGGCAAGCTTTTTGGTTGGTTTTTTCTTTAGTATTTTTTCTATACTGCTGACCCTGAGCCTATTTACCCCACCTGCGATCGCTCAAGATAACTCAGTCGATTACACCCTCACTAACCAAGCAGGCGCTGATTTTTCGGGCAAAGATCTATCGGGCACTTCGTTTGCGGCGGCAGATGTACGCGATGCCAATTTTGCTGGGGCAGATATGAGCGGTACCATTTTGACCAAGGCCACATTTATCCGCGCGAATCTGTCGAATACGGACTTTACAAAAACCTTTGCCGATCGCGTTTTGTTTAATGGAGCAGATATGACAAATGTGGTGTTTGTAGATGCGATCGCAACCAGCAGTTCCTTTGCCGATGCCATCATCACAGGCGCTGACTTTTCAGACTCTATTCTCGACCGCATCCAAGTCAAAAACATGTGCAAGCGAGCCGCCGGAACAAACCCCGTGACCGGCGTAGACACTCGCGATAGCCTGGGCTGCCCCGACTAGTCCGGTTGACTAATTCTGACTAATAATTCCGCCTAAGCTAGCCTTGACAAAGACTGAAAGATAGTTGAAAACAATAGTCGAAAATAACAGTCAAAGAATACAAGACAAAAAAATATAAGATAAATAAAGTAACAAAAGAGACCGCACAGAAGCCAAGATAGCTTAACTGTTCGGTCTCTTTTTAATCAGTTTTGTGGATCTTGATTCAGTCTTTTTGATCGGTCATTCAACCCAAATCTACAGCTTGCGCTCCAGGGTTTCATTCAAACGCATCATTGTTGCGTCTAGCTTTTCGGTAGGTGTGGGTCCAGCCTCAACCTCATCAGTGCGCTTCAACCGCTCAAACATGCGAATGATCGCAAACAGTACAAAGGCAATAATAATGAAGTTAATCACTGCGGCCAAAAAAGAGCCGTACTTAATGCCGTTGTAAGATAAGTTCGCGATATCGTCCACCTGGGCTGCTGCTAAGGCAGGGGCCAACAGCAACGGTGTAATAATGTCATCAATTAAGGAGGTAATGATGGTTCCGAAGGCGGCACCGATGACAACTGCGATCGCAAGGTCAACGACATTGCCCCTCAGCAAAAAGTCTTTGAAGTCATTTGCAAAGCTGCCTACAGAGCTTGTCGCTCTAGCCCTTACTTGTCGATTTGCCATATGCGGAAAATTCCTTGGTGTAAACGAATGTGTAAACGAAGTGTGGATATCTTCCTCACAGCACAAATATATATTGTTATATTCTGCAATAAAGAGGATGAATATCGATAGAATATCAGTGTTTTCCTCAGTTTTTCAATATCTTTTTATACCGATATCTCCGTAAGTCATCAGGCTCATGATGAGGTCAGTTTTAAAGTCTTAGTTTTAGAGTCAAGTTTAGGGTCGTTGTATATGGTTACTGTTGTGGTTGCGACGGGCAATCCGGGCAAGCTTGCCGAGCTGAAAGCCTATCTTCAAGCGTTGGATTGGACATTGGCGCTAAAGCCTGAGGAAATAGAGGTTGAAGAAACCGGCAAAACCTTTCTTGAAAATGCCAGATTGAAGGCCTCTGAGGTGGCGATCGCAACTCGGCATTGGGCGATCGCTGACGACTCTGGCCTTTCGGTGATGGCGCTAGGCGGTGCACCTGGGGTGTACTCAGCTCGTTACGGCACTAGCGACGCCGACCGAATTAACCGAGTGCTGCACGAACTCGGCGATGAAACGGATCGCCGTGCCGAGTTTGTCTGTGCGATCGCCCTTGCTCGCCCAGATGGCACCATCGCCGCTGAAACCGAAGGCCGCTGCCCTGGCGTTATCTTAACTGCCGGACAAGGCGCGGGTGGCTTTGGCTACGATCCCATTTTTTATGTGCAAACCCAGGGCAAAACCTTCGCCGAAATGAGCAATGCCGAAAAAGAAACATATAGCCATCGCGGCATTGCCTTCGACCAGCTCATGCCAAAACTTAAAACCATGAATCTGGTATAGAGGCATCAATCTCAAAAAAATCTCAAAAAAAAGGCCACCTCAAAAGAGATGACCTTTTCATTCAACCTAGGCAATGCTATTTACTTGATAAATTCAACGGGTCTAAGCCGCATTGTTTTTATTTAGCAAGTCTTGAACCTGCCCCAGGGCAGCTCTAAAAATATTGAAGCCAGCCCAGCTTGCAGCGATCAACACAGGAGCCAGAACCAGAACGACGCGAATATCCATTTGAGCCCTCTTGAGAAAAAAGTATGAATGCTTAAAAGGTTGTAACAATCCTCTCATATAATCTACATCATCCTTTGGCAAACTATTCATGCTTCTGTATAAAATTACGATTTTGCATGAAATTATGATTTTTGCTGCGAAATCAAGCGTTACCACTCAAGCGTTGCCACTCAAGCGTTACAACGAAAACGAACCCAAAAATAAAACCCATGGCCAGCCCAATAGCACGCGCGTCAGAGCTGACGCCAGCAGACCCCACAAAACGACCTGTTGCGATGGTTACTGGTGCTTCTAGTGGGATTGGGCTAGCCATTGCCCAGCAGCTTGCAACCAGCGGCTACAACTTAGCCATTTGTGCTCGCCGCGAAAATCGCCTCGCCGAAGTAGCCAACACCTTACGCCGTCAAAATATCGACGTCTTGTCACAAGTGGTTGATTTACGAGATGAATCGCAAATTCTCAGTTTCTTTACAGCGGTAAAGCGCCAGTGGAACCAGCTGGATGTGTTGATTAACAACGCCGGACTGGGCCACAAGGAGTCTTTAATGTCAGGCGAAACAGAGGCTTGGCGGGAAATGCTAGAGGTCAACGTACTGGCCCTGTGCATTTGCACCCGAGAAGCGATTAGCCTGATGCAGCCTGTGAATAAGGGCCATATTGTGCATGTTAGCTCGATGTCAGGGCATCGGGTGCCAGCGATTACGGGTGTGTATTCGGCGACTAAGTTTGCGGTGCGATCGCTCACCGAAACCCTACGCCGAGAGCTACGGGCAAGCAATAGTGCCATCCGCATTACCTCAGTTAGCCCAGGCATTGTCGAAACCGAATTTGCTCAAAAGTATCATCAAAGCGCCGATCAGGCAGCTCAAACCTACAGCCAGTTTCCAGTGCTACAAGCCGTTGATATTGCCAATGCCGTGAGCTATGCGCTCAGTCAGCCCGCCCATGTGGAAGTCAATGATATTTTGGTCCGTCCCACCCACCAAGAAAGCTAGCTATTCAAGCAACGCTATTCAATGACCTCAAGTTCATCCTCATGCAGGTGCGCTTTAAAAGGTCGCTTAGCCCCTTCTATTTCAAAGGCCGTCACAATTTGATAGTTGGCGCTAATTGGCCTGCCTTCCCAGTTTTTTAAGACAGCGGTAACGGTGCCTTCCATACCCTCTACGTTGAAGGGCTGGTTGCGGTGCTGGGGGTGATTAAACAGCATTAAAGGAGCTTTAACGCGAACGCGATCGCCAACTTTCATAAAAAAGGGTACTAATAACGCAACAGAACAAAGAGATGAAGCACTCAAAATGCTAGATGCCCATTCTCTCACAGCACTGCCCGTCACAGGAAATAACCACAGGAACAACCCTAAGAACGCCTGCAACAGCCCAGTTTAATCTAGCTCAATCGGGCTCAATCGGGCTCAATCAAGCTCAATCAGGCTCAATCAGGCTCAATCAGGCTCAATTCTCTGGTGGCTCAATCGGCTCAGACTCTGGCAGTACGGGCTCTACAGGGGGTGCAGTCGGCTCAGTCGAGGCAAAATTTTGCCATAGTAGCCAGCCCACCCCGCCAATCGTCCCCAATACAATCAGCGCTAACAGAACCGTTATCAGCTTTTGTCCTTTTGACCGAGTCCTTGAGTCTTCCGGCTGAACCGCAGCCATTTCTTCTGGCGTTAGCGGCGTATCGTCGTCGTCATCTTCGCCATATAGCAAGGCCCTAGAATCGGGTGTCATACCGTCAGCCGCCGAGCTAGCCGCTGGTGGCTGGGGAACAGCCCCCGATAGGCTAGGCCCGCCGCTCGCGCCTACAGGCACTTGAGCGCCCTTTAAGCCTGAGCTAGCAACAACAGCCTCTGGCGCTTGTGCATCGGGGTCGGCCCCTGCTGCGCTGAGCATATTAACGCTCATAAGAACGACTGCAACGTTGTCATGCCCATTTTTTTGATTAGCCAGCTCTATCCATGAGTCCACCGCAGAACTCAACGGCACGATCTTTTTCACAATGAGCCCAATGTAGTTCGCCCAAGAGGCTTCGACCTGATAGTTGTCGCTGAGCCCGTCAGAGCACAGCAGTAAGACGCCGCTGCTTGGGAATAAAAAACGCTGGGTATGTGGCTGCAAAGCGTCGTAGGTACGGGTGCCGACCGCCTGACTGAGTGCGGCTGCATTGGGCCTTTGCTTGGCGGTAGCATAAAAGCTATGTCCTCCGCTGACCTCTTTGCCAGCAATATCATCATCTACTGTCAGCAGCTGGCAGTGTTCTGTGGTGATCCAATAGGCTCTGCTATCTCCCACATGGGTCAAATACAGCTCATTGACTTCGGTTGGGCCATTGGGCGTTTCGATGGTTTGAGGGAGTACCAGCGCCATGACTAGCGTGGTGCCCATGCGCTGGCGATCGGCGCGGTTTTGCTGATCGTTCTGCTGGGCCACCAAGTTGTTGGCAACCCGAATGGCTGCCTCAATTTGGTCAATAACAACCGAGGCAGAAAGCGCCTGCTTTTGTTCCATGGCTTCTGCGAGTAAGCCGCGCAGCTGAAGCTGTAGCGATCGCACTACCATTTGGCTCGCAATTTCCCCGCCCTCATGACCGCCCACCCCATCGCAAACAATGGCTAAGCGAGGTAGCAAGGGCAAGTCAGCCGTCCCTATCCGCTGCATTTCTGCTTGGCTGGGGTAGCAGGCATCTTCGTTGCGCGCCTTCGCTGGGCCGCTGCTGGTTCCTCCCGCCACCTGTAGCTCCAGGGTTTCGCTGGCTGCTGCTTGTAATAGCTGAGCGTTCACCTGCGCTTTAATCGCTTCGTAGTTAGCCCCTGTCGCGCGCATGTCTTGGCAGAGGGCCTTAAGCATGGATGCGATCGCAGGCTTTGCCTCAGGCAGATAAGTTTGCTCCCACACATCTGCCAAGGACTTTAAGCTTGGATCGCTCGGATTGGTCGATAGCCCAATCAGTCGCACTCGCCACGACTCAACTCGAATATTGCTTTTTTTTAGTAGGCTGGCCGCCGCCCCAAACTCGCACAGCGGCTGCCACAAATCAATCATTTGATATAGCCAGTACACTTGATGAAACGCCGAAGCTGTCGGCCATGCCTTCGCAATTCCCGGCATTAGCTGGCCATACCGGCTCACTGGCACGTTGCTCAGTAGTAGCACAGCTTCCCCTGAAGCCTGATGGCAAATGCCATACACCCCTGGTAAGTTGAGCTGGTAGGGATAGGCCTTGAGGTATGGCATTGCAAAGCTAGGCACCGGATCAGGCACCTTGGGCGATCGCTCCGGCTGCGTATCCAACCAAATAGAAGGCGCTACTACTTCGTATCGGTCATCTACCAAAGTACCGATGGGGATGGTGTTTGTGCCCTGACCCAATGCCCAGACATACTGTCTGAAAGGGTATTTACTGTCTTCGCCGTTCATATAATGGAGAATAGTGAGAGTATTTTTGCGGTCTTGCCATCAAGTTAGGTCAATGGTAGGGGAAAAGGGATTTCTCGCCAACGTAAGGATACATGGCGACATAGGCGAACAGTCTAAACTGCGACACCCAATGCGATATCTCCTACGATATCCCTTGCGATAATTTCGCATGAGAATATATTAAATACGGATCAACACGGACGTGACTTCTAACCCTGGGCTGTTCAGCCCAGACAATTTATGACTCCTGCTTTAATATGGGTGATGATCGGCATCGTGCTTTGCCTCATGGAGCTGCTGCTACCCACGGCTTTTATTGAGTCGGCCTTGGGCGTAAGCGCCTTCATCGTCGCCCTGCTGACGTTTGTAGTACCCGGCGTAAACTACCAAATTGCACTCTGGATGGTGCTTTCAGCACTAACCTTTTGGGCGCTCAAACGCTTCATTCCCAATCGGACGGCCCCAGCCCTTAGAGAAGCCACCGAAGCCAGAACAATTACTGAGATCGCCCCCGGAAAAATAGGTCGTGTCATCTATGAAGGCAACTCCTGGCAGGCCCGCTGTAGTGATGACAATGCCGCCGTCGAACCCGACCAAGAAGTCTTTGTAATAGAGCGCAAAGGCAACACCCTAATCGTCATGCCCCTAAGTTCTTTTCAGTAACCCACTTTCCCATTTCCCCAAATCCCAAATCCCAAATCCCCACTTCCCCATTCCCCAAATCCCCATTTCCCAAATCTCCCGATAGCGCAGCGATGCTGACGCTTCTACAGGTTCCCTCTTTCTTCGTAACGCCTATGAATCCTATTGTCTGGCTAATCGTCCTCGCTCTCGGCGGTGGCATTGCTTCCAAATCTGTCCGCATCATTAATCAAAGCGACGAAGCTCTCGTAGAAACCCTCGGTCGCTACAGCGGCAAAAAACTCAACCCAGGGCTCAACTTCACTGTGCCCTTTGTAGATCGTGTGGTGTACAAGCAAACCGTGCGGGAAAAAGTCCTCGACGTGCCGCCGCAGCAGTGCATCACCCGCGACAATGTTTCAATCAGCGTGGATGCCGTCGTATACTGGCGCATCGTCGATTTAGAAAAAGCCTACTATAAGGTCGAAAATCTCCAGTCGGCCATCGTAAACTTGATACTCACTCAAATTCGCTCCGAAATTGGCAAGCTCGAACTCGACGAAACCTTCACCGCCCGCTCCGAGATTAACGAACTGCTGCTGCGTGAGCTAGATATCTCTACCGACCCATGGGGCGTTAAAGTCACCCGCGTAGAGCTGCGAGACATTTCTCCCTCCAAGGCCGTACAGGACTCTATGGAGCTGCAAATGACCGCCGAAAGGCGAAAGCGCGCTGACGTTCTTGCCTCAGAAGGCGAACGAGATGCTGCTATCAACTCCGCTAGAGGCCGCGCCGAATCCGTGGTACTAGATGCTCAGGCTCGCCAAAAATCAGCCATTTTAGATGCTGAAGCCGAACAAAAAACCATCGTGTTACGAGCCCAAGCCCGGCGTCAAGAACAGGTACTCAGAGCCCAGGCCACCGCAGAAGCCGTAGAAGTGCTCACTAAACGAATCAAAAGCGACCCCAACGCTCGCGAAGCCCTGCAATTTATCTTGGCGCAAGAATATATTGCTATGAGCCGTCAAATCGGCGAAAGCCAGAGCAGCAAAGTTATGTTCCTAGACCCACGCAGTATCCCCGGCGCATTAGAAAGCATGAAATCTATTGTGGGTGATGGAGAAAGTGCTTAGGGAAGTGCGCCTTAATAATGTCCCCACTAATGTCCCCACTATAGGGTGCTGCATAGTGCTGCTACAGGGTGCTGCATAGTGCTGCTACCGGAATGTCGCTACCGGAAGTTGTAGAGGCGGTGGCTGCGGATCTGAACGACGGGGTAGGTGAGCTGCTGTACCATGGCTTCGTCATGAGTGGTCACCACGACCGTAATGCCCATGTCGTTAAGCCTGCGCAAAATTTTGATTACTTGCTGCGCATTGTCACCGTCTAAATTGCCGGTGGGCTCATCAGCCAACAGCAGCGGTGGGGTGCCGACGACCGCTCGGGCAATGCTGGCCCTTTGCTGCTCGCCTCCAGACAGCTGAGAGGGGAAACGGTCAGCTTTGTCTTGGAGGCCCACCATTTTGAGGGTTATGGGTAGGCGGCGGTTAATTTCTTTGCGGCTGTAGCCTTGGGCATGAAGGACAAAGGCGACGTTTTCGGCGACGGTGCGCAGGGGAATGAGCTTGTAGTCTTGATAGACGACACCGATGCGACGGCGCAACATAGCTAAGCGATCGCCCTTAAGCTGGCCGATATTTTGCCCGTTGATGTGGATGCTGCCTGTTGTAGGCTTTTCCTCACCGTAGAGCATTTTGAGTAGGGTAGACTTCCCTGCTCCCGATGGGCCAGTAATAAATAAAAAGTCGCCCTTGACCATTGCCAAGTTGATATCTATCAGCGCGGGTGTGTTGTTGGCGTAGTTTTTACAGACGCGGTTAAGCGCGATAATGGGCGCTGCCGTTGGGATGGGGCGAGTGCCTAGTGATTCGGCGGGAGCTTGATTCAATGGCTCAGGTAGTGGAGCCGTTGAATTAGCCGAGTGCTTTGGGATGACGGCTGAGGATCTAGGCTTACGCGAAAGAATAGAAATCATAAAGGCCGTGACGAAGGAAAGACGAAGGAAAATGGAGACCAAAGCTAAATGCGCTGGCCTCAATATTCCCTTTCATCAGTCAGAGTTGATGCTTGACTGAACAAAAAAGGTTATTTTGTTTTCTAACCCTTTTCAGGTAAACCTTTTCAGCTAATCCTCTTCAGCTAACCCTTTTCAGCTAAACCACTTTTTAATAAACTGATCCATTTCTCCATTGGCCTTGATTTCGGCCAGGATGGTGTTGATTTCGCGGCGTAGGGATGAGCCTTTGGGGAGGGCGATCGCACTGCCGCTGGGCTGGTCACTGGGCATAATCTGCGCTTTGAAGTCAGGATATGGGCGTAGAGCGTCATCGGCAATGTTGGCTTCGACAAATAGCCCGTTTACTGAACCCGATTCTAGGGCTGCAAACATTTCATCCATCGAATCGTAGGGGACGATCTCTAAGTTAGGATATTCGCTGCCAATGCGGTGGGCATACCGGGCCTGTACGCTGCCTGCCCGAATGCCGATGGTTTGATAGCTCAGATCTCGGGGTTGTAAGTACCCATCTACCGAAACCAGCGCCTGACGAGAACGATAGTAAATGTTAGAAAAATCGACCTGTTGCTTGCGGTTACGGTCGGGCCCCAGTGCTGCGATCGCCATATCTACCTCATTGTTCATCAATGCCGGAATCAGCGCCTCAAACTCTAACTCTACAAACTCTATCTGGCGCTCCAACCTTTGTGCAATCAGCTTGGCCAGATCAATATCAAAGCCTACCAGTGATTGAGCTTCATCACCTTCAGCGTCTTCATCACCTTCAGACTGACGAAATTCATAAGGCGGATAGTTGGCAGTGGTCGCCACAACCAAGGTTTTGTCATCACGGCGCAATTGAGCACTGGCCTGGCTGCCTTCGCCTTCAGCAGAGACTTCATTGCCTTCTGCTGCATTATCGGTGGCTGTATTGCAGCTAGCACTTATCGCCGACAGTGTTAACCCTGCTAAAAACCAACGCCGCTTCATTTATGCCATACCTTTTTTATCTGCCTGTTTTCGAGTCCTGTTTTGGTATCGCCTGCCTGAGCGCACTGTAATCACACTATCCCTTACTCAGGCGATACCAAAACGAAGCCCACACAAAATGGGGCAGTGCTAACATTCTGCGCCATCGCCAAGGCTCTTGATAAAGCCGAAATAGCCATTCTAAATGAATGTTTTGCAACCACTTGGGAGCCCGAGTTTTTACTCCCGACCAAATGTCAAAACTGCCGCCTACGCCAACCCAAATTGCGTTGGGGCACAGGTTTCGATGCTCGGCAATCCAAAACTCTTGCCGGGGTACGCCAAGGCCCACAAAGATAACGTCCGGCTGTATTTCGGTGAGCCGATTGATAAAGTCGTCTAGCTCAACGGCTTGGGCGTAGCCATGCTGCACTATCACTAGGTTTAAATGAGGTGAGCGCGATCGCCAATAGGTTGCTGCTGCTGTCACCACTTCGGGCTTACCGCCGTAAAAGGCCACCTTCGTTGTCGGCCCTAGGCTCTCTAGCAAATCAGCTGCTACCTCAATACCGGGATATCGCTGTATTGGATCGTTGGTTAAAAACCGAAAGTACAGCTCGATTCCGGAGCCGTCGGGCACCACCAAATCAGCCTCAGAAATCAGCCGATGTAACTGCCCATCCTTCTGCGCCTGCATGCACATTTCAGCATTGAGCGTCACCACGTGAGCCCCTTTGCCCTGAGTAATGCGGTTGTTGAGCCAGCCAATGTAGCCATTTAGGCTGATATCGCTACTCATGTCTCGCTCAGCATGATGCACTGGCAGACCCATCACCGATAGCGTGTCTAATGTTTCATATTCGGGCACAGTCGTTAGCCACCCTGTTATCTAATAGCGAATGGAATATCAAACAGATGTTTTGAGACAGATGTTTCGAGACAGATGTTTTGAGACACATGTTTCGAGATAACGAAAGACCCTTTAGAAACAATTAATAGTCTGTTTCTTCTTCGTACTCCATCACTTTTTTCTTCGGAATATTCAGGGGCTTTTGAACCTCAATGAGCTCTTCTTGCTTGTTAGAATCGTCCCACAAATCTTCTGTCAGATCGTCATTTAGAATCGGCGGTTCTTCTTGGAGAGGCGGCTCTCTTCTCGCTTCTCTTCTGACTTCTCTTTGGGGCTCTCTTTGGGGCTCTCTGCGGGATTCTCTTTGCAGCTCTCGCTGTGGCGGTGCTTCTTCGCGCCACCGGTCTTCTACCCTAGCACGTCCTTGAGAACTGTCCATCCGGCCTTCGTTTTTAATGCCAGAAGGCAGCTGATTAGACGCCGAAACAGGCATCACATAGCCATCGCTCAGCCCTCGATCCCACGGTGCGCTGCCCAAACCTAGCCGCTCTAGCAAGCCCACGCTGAGCTGTACGAGCTTTTCTTCGCTGCCTTCAAACACAATAATTCGGTCAGGGCCAGTGCTAACAATTTCTTCGACTGGTAGCTCATAGGTACTCACGACCTGATCAGGAATCTGGGGTAACCCTAACGAAGCAACAACCAGCGTTTCTAGCTTGCCAGTCACGACATCAAACTTAAAACCCCGTACCCGGCCTAGCACCTCACCTGACTCGGTAATGACTTCGCTGTTGACCAAGTTGCTAAACGAAGCGGTATTGATATCGCCATCTAGCACTGTGTCGTCATCTACTAGCAGCACATCGCCCATCTGCCGGATGTCGCTCAGCAGCATCACCTTTTCGTTGCTGGCGATTACTTTAGATAAAATATTCTCCTGCAATCCCAAGGCCAGTACTTCTAGCCGGTCAAGATCGACCCAAAGCTGACTGACCACTCCCAGACGACGACCCGTGCTGCGAGTAATTACCTGAGTGCCTACGATGTCAGAGCGGAGTCGGCTTTGTTCAAAAGTCATGACTTGTTCAAAAATTGCCTAAAACGGCATCATGCGAGATTGAGGGACTATACCCTATTAACTGCCCATTGTATCGAATCGGCTGCGCTTTCATCAGATAGGGAATGCCGAACCGTCTGTAACTTTTGCGCTGTCAACCCTACGTCGCCTTGGCCAGATTAATGCCGAGCACCTGCGTATAGGCTCCCCGTGCCTGTGTGACCCCAATGGTTCGCTCAGCCGCTTCAATCATGGGGCGACGCAAGCTCACGACAATAAATTGCGCTTGCTTAGCCTGCTGCTGAATCATTTTTGAAAGCCGCTCTACGTTGGCTCCGTCTAAAAACATGTCTACCTCGTCAAAGGCGTAAAAGGGTGAGGGGCGATAGCGCTGAAGGGCGAAGATGAAGCTTAGGGCAGTGAGCGACTTTTCGCCGCCTGACATGGAGGCAAGGCGGCGAACTTGTTTGCCTTTGGGATGAGCTACTAGGGTAAGCCCGCCCGCAAACGGATCGTTGGCGTCGTCGAGCTGGAGGTGGCCGTCGCCGTCAGAGAGTTCTTCAAAGATGGTCTGAAAGTTTTCATTGACGGCGTCAAAGGCTTCTTTAAAGGCTTCTTTGCGCAGGGTGGTGAAGTTTTCAATGCGCAGCAGCAGTTCGGTGCGTTCTTCTTCTAAGGTGGTGAGTTTTTCGGTGAGTTCTTCTAGTCGCTCTTGGGTGCGTTCGTATTCTTCGAGGGCGAGCATGTTTACAGGTTCTAGCGCTTCGAGCCGTCGCTGCAAGGTTTTGAGCGATTTGTGCAGTTCTTCTAGGGTTAAGTCGTCTGGAATTTCGGGCATGGGGTCGGGCAGTTCGATGCGCTGACGCTCAATGGCAGCGTGCAGATCGTGCAGCTGCTGCTGACGAAGGGTCTGGGTTTCTTTGAGCTTTTCGAGCTGCCATTGGTTTTGCTGTTGCTGGTTTTGTTCGGTTTTGTACTGGCGCTCTACGGTGTCGCGGGCGTTTTTTTCCTGCTTGAGCTGGTCGTCTAACAGGGCGATCGCGCGCTGACTCTGCGCAATGGTTTCTTGTAACCCTTGCTGTTGTTGTGCCAAGGCCGACTGCTGATTGATCTGCTGTTGCTGCTGCTGCCGCAATGCCTCGATTTGCTCAATGTCGCGCTGCACTTTTTCCTGTAGGCGCTGCTGCTGCGCGATTAAATCCTGCTGCTGCTTTTCGGCTGATCGCAGCCGATCCTGCCGCTCGGTTAGCTGCTTTTCTAAGGCCCGTACTACCGACTGTGACTGCTGCCATTCGCTGTGCGTGTGCGATTTTTCTAAATCGTCCAGCGCTTGCCGCTGCTCAGCGAGCTCCTTTTCTTTGGCAGGTAAGGTTTGGGCTAGTTCATCTAACCGGACTTGAGCTTGGGCCTGCTCGCGTTCTGCGCGGTCTAGCTGTGCTTGCGCTAGCTTTAGCCTTTGCGCTAAGTCTTGTCGCTGGCTGGCGGCCTGAGTGGCTTTAATTTCTGCTTCTCGATAGGCTTGCCGTGCCTCTGTGAGCGCCTGCGATTTTTCTTTGGCCTTGAGGGTGAGTTGGTTCACCTTTTGCTGAGCGCGGGTCAAAATGCTGTCGATTTCTTGGAGGCGATCGCGCAAATCTTTGGCAGCCTGCGACTCACCTGCTGCGACTGTGCCAAAATGCAGCCGCCCGCCCTGACGTAAGCTGCCTCCCGTCATCGCCCCGGTAGACTCTAGAATTTCGCCCTCTAGGGTCACCATGCGAAACTTGCCCATGTTGCGCCGGGCCTCGGCTAGCGATTCAAACACCACTGTGCTGCCAAACACAAAGGCAAACACATCGGCATACTTGTCATCGCACTCAATTAAGTTCACGGCATAGTCAATAAAGCCATCGGGCCGGTTCCATTTATCGGCAGGCTTAAAACTGGGGACCCGTATTTTATTAAGCGGTAGAAAGGTCGCCCGTCCTGCCCGCTTTTGCTTCAGCAGCTCAATCCCGCGTGAAGCGACTCGGTCATCTTCTACGACCATGAAGCCCATGCGTCCGCCTGCCGCAATTTCCAATGCCAGCTGGAATCGTTTGTCTGCTTGGCCGAGTTCAGCCACAATGCCGCACAGCCCTTCTAGCCCGCTCCGTTTCAGCGTCTCGGTGGCCTGCGTTCCTTGAGATTCTTTAGTGGCTTGCTCTTGTGCTTCTAACCGGTCTAACTCACGCTGCTTTTCTCGCTGCTCTTGTAGCAGTCGGTTGAGGGTTTGCGTTTGGGTCTGCAATTCAGCCTCTACCGCTGCGACCGTTTGTGCGAGTTCGCGAATTTTGGCTTGATCAGCTTCCAAGGCTCTTTGATCTGCTTGATTGCGCGTATCTTCTCCTTCGCCGTCCTGTGTGCCGTCTTTTTTCTTAGCAGACTGATCCGCAGACTGATCCGTGTCAACGTCTTCTAATGCTTCGCGCTGCGTCCTGATCTGCGCCTCTAGCTGACTGATTCGCTCTTGCAAGCGCACCCGTTCAGATCGCTGAGGTTCTAGCTCGGCGAGTAGGGCTTCTACCTGCTTGCGCAGGTTGGTTTGCGCCTGTACCCATGCCTGAGACTGAGAGGCGATCGCATTGGTTTCCTCTCGCTTGGCCTCTAACTGCGCTGCGGCTGCATCCTTTTCTTGCGTGAGCGTGGCCAGCCCGTCTTCTGTGAGGCGGGTGAGCTGCCCTCCCAGGGTGCCGAGTTCAGCCTCCTGGGTTTGAATGCCTGCTTGAATTTCACCGAGCCGCGTCGCTAGGCCGCGAGTGGAATGCTTGAGATCATCTTCTTGGCGAACCAGCTGCCGCAGCTCAGCCTCCTGCGTGGCCAGCTTGGCTTGCAGAGCCAGATACTCTTCTTCTCCCAATGCCTTGACCTGAGCGTTCAAAACGGCTAACTCCTCAGCCGTTTTCTCCATTTGGGCGTTGAGAGCGGTAATTTTTTGGGCGATCGCCTCTCCTTCTGCCTGTCCTTTTGCAATCGCTGTGGTCAGCTGTGCGGCCTGCTGGGTTTGCTGACGCCACTGCATCACCCCTTCCCAAGCCTGCTTTTCCTGCAAGGTCGCCTTGATTTGCTTGTACTTCTCTGCCTTTTTGCGATCTTGGTCTAGCCGCTCTAGCTGAGCAATGAGCTCTGTTTCTACAATTCGAAAGCGCTCTTCTCGATCTTTAACCACGTCTAGCTTGGACTTGGCCTGGTTAATTTTGCGATCAAAAGAAGCCACTCCCGCCAGCTCGTCAATAATTTCTCGCCGCTCACGGGCGTTCATAGAAATAATGCTGGTGACATCGCCCTGAAGTACCACATTGTAGCCTTCTGGATAAATCCGAAAGCGCTGTAGCTGCTCATGCAGCTGTGTGACCGTACAGGGCTCTTCGTTGATGTAGTAGTTGGAGGTATAGGTTCCCTGCGCAGTGACCCGCAGCCGACGAGTCACCTTCCATTCATGCGCAGCTACAGCAGGCTTGCTGCCGTTTGAGCTGCCGTTTGAGCTGCCGTTTGTACTGCCATTCGATTGCGCATTGCCATTCGAGTGAGGGTTAGCGATCGCAAGAGTCGCGCGGTTTTCCTGAGCCTTCTCTCCGGCATCTCTATCCGCCGATCCGCCATCTCCCTCGTCTCTAAATTCTTCAAAGTCATCGCTTTCAGAGCGCACTTCGGCCTCGTCGGTGATGAGCCTATCGGCCACGTCGCTGATGTCAAACGTTGCCGTGACAATGGTTTCTACCGTAGATCGGCGTTTGGCCTGATTTTGGTTCACCAGGTCGGGCAGTCGCTCTGCCCGCATGCCTCGCGAACTCGCCAAGCCCAGGCAAAACAGTAGCGAGTCGAGAATATTCGACTTGCCAGAGCCGTTTGGCCCAGAGATGACCGTAAATCCCTCTAGCAAGGGAACATCGGTTGCTCCACCAAACGATTTAAAATTTGAAAGTTCGACTCTTTTTACGTGCACGCAGGCGTCGCACTAAGTAGTGCGTACGGTTGTACTAACTAAAATAACAAAGATAGCGTTGGTAAGTCGTATTCTTAACAAAGAATGGTGCAAAGATCATCCTTTTCTGTAAAAAGTCTCAAATATTGTTTTTGCTGGTTCAGAGAATAAATGTATTTTGTGAACGTTCTTTTGGCTAAATTCTCGTTATTTTAAAGGGGCGGCTGCGATTCGCTGATGTTGCTTACTTCTATGCGCTTAGCGGCGCTTTGGTCTACGTGTCTTCTTCCCCTTTTTCTCAGCCACCGTCATCACCGCCCCCAGTTTCTAAGGGGCTTTTGGGGCCTGCCTTCCTTGGGATAGACCCCGGCAGTGTCAAGTGCGGACTGGCTGTGGTCGGTCTTGACCGCTCGCTGCACTATCATCAGGTGGTTCCGGTAGAGGCCGTCACCGAAACGATTCAGACCCTGCGCGATACCTATCCGGTTTCTAATATTGTGCTGGGTGATCAGACCCATGCTAAGCAGTGGCTGCAAACGCTAGAACAGCTGCCGAATGCGCCTAGAGTTATTTTGATCGATGAACGATATAGCTCGCTGGAGGCGCGCGATCGCTACTGGCAAATGTATCCGCCGACTGGCCTGGGCAAGCTCATGCCTCAAAGCCTGCGCAGCATCCCTCGGCCCATTGATGACATCGTGGCCATTTTGCTCATAGAACGGTACTTAAAAAAGCTCTCTGGAGAGGGCTAGTCACAGCAGAGGGCTAGTCACAGCAGAGGGCTAGTCACAGCTGTGCCCGAATGGTAAACGAGTAGTCACCACCGGGCTCTAGCTGATAGTCGAACTGTTCTAAAAAGCGGCCTAGCGGCTCTTGAATCAGGGCTCGGCCTAAAGAGGGCTCTACGGTCAGCTGCCCCTGGCGAAAGCGCCAGCGAAAGCGCCACTCAAACTCGTTGGCACTCACCTCGCCTTCAATCTTGCCGCTGCGCCAAGACTGATAAGTAATGCGAACATGGGCTGTGGTAGCAGGCAAATATGGGCTAGAACTCACGCGAACCGATCACCAAAAATAGAAAACTGCTGGCTTGAAACTGGGGTTGGTTTAAACATAGCGGGCTACCTGTGTCGCAGCTACCCCAAGCGCCTTTCTAAAGGATGAACGGCACTTAAAAATTTTATTAAGAAAGCGGCTTCTCGATCACCCTGATTAAAGTGACGCCTTGTAATATTCACACCTTTCCCTCTATTCAAGATATCGACAAAGGCGGTAGCCTATAAGGTATTCATCCATCCTAATTTCTTCTTTGAGTTTCTTTAAGAATCTGCCAGCCTAAATTTGCCAGCTCGGCGGTTAACCGCTCAAAAGCTGGTGAAAAAAGTTTGTCATCAGGATATTTACCCGAGAATTTGCTGTGCCTAAAGTCGGCATCATCTATAACGACATCAAGCCCGTTGCGATGGCAGCTGCTGACAAGCTTCGCGTCCAGCTAGAGGCGCTGGGCTATGAGGTTTGCTTGGCAACAGGCGCGACCGGCATTTTAGGCTATTCGCAGCCCGGTAAGCCTGTATGTCATACCCCGGTAGAAAGCTTGAGCCCGCCTGGTTTTGATCAGGATATGGAGTTTGCAGTGGTGTTTGGCGGCGATGGTACTGTGCTCTCGGCCTTTCGTCAGGTTGCGCCCAATGGTATTCCCCTGCTGGCGGTCAATACAGGGCATATGGGCTTTTTAACCGAAATTTACCTCAATCAGCTAGAGCAGGCAGTCAATCAGCTCGCCGAGGGTAACTATCAAATTGAAGCGCGGGCGATGGTGTTGGTTCAGTTATACAGCGAGGACCATCTGAGCTGGGAAGCACTGTGCATGAATGAGCTGGTGCTGCATCGCCAGCCGCTTACTAGCATGTGCCATTTTGAGGTGCAGGTCGGCAACCATGCCCCGGTAGATATTGCGGCTGATGGCATTATTATCTCGACGCCGACGGGCTCGACGGCCTATTCTCTCTCTGCCGGTGGCCCGGTGATTGTGCCGGGTGTGCCGGTGCTTCAGCTCATGCCCATTTGTCCCCATTCACTGGCCTCTCGGGGATTGGTTTTTCCAGATGCTGAGCCGGTGACGATTACCTCGGCCAATCCTGAATCTTTGGTGATGGTGGTCGATGGTAATGCGGGCTGCTATGTGGTGCCGAGCGATCGCATCTGTTTAACCCGGTCAGCCTATGCCGCTCGCTTTGTCCGGCTCAAGCCACCTGAGTTCTTTCGCGTGCTACGAGAAAAGTTAGGCTGGGGGTTACCGCATGTTGCCAAGCCGACTTCGGTAGAGCTACCCTGAGCGGGAACGTTGATGAGCGCCGCTTTATGAGTGTATCTTCTGATTCTTCCGGTGCTTCGCCGCCTCAAGGCCCGCCTTCCTTAGGCGCTAGCGGCAGCCTGCCCAAGGTTTTGATTGTGGAAAGTAACGAAGGCTTAGCTGCCCAAATGGGTGTGGATCTGCACGAAGCAGGCTATGCCTTGTTAAAAGCCTATAGCTTGACGAGTGCGATCGCCTTGGTTCACACGCACGGTCCAGCTTTGGTTGTGGTGGCCCAGCGCCTAGGTGATGAGTCGGGCTTAGACCTGTGCCGTCAGCTACGCACCGAGGAAAACCGCGTACCCATTTTGCTGATGATGGCGCATGATGCCCTCGCCGACCGGGTTGCCTGTTTGGAATCAGGCGCTGACGATTACTTTTTAGCCCCTTACCGCAGCGACGACTTTATCCGGCGAGTGAACGCCTACCTCCAGCCCAGCGCCGCCATTGGCGAACAGCTCCGCTTTGCCGATTTAGTGCTGGATATTGCTCAGCGGCAGGTCGTTCGCAACAACCGCATCATTGAGCTGACGATGAAAGAATTTGAGCTGCTGAAGTATCTGATGGAGCATCCTCGCGAAGTCCTCACCCGCAAGCAAATTTTAGAGAGCGTTTGGGGCTACGACTTCATTGGTGAGTCCAATGTCATTGAGGTGTACATCCGATATTTGCGCCTTAAAATTGATGGCGAAAACGAAAAGCGGCTGATTCAAACTGTGCGCAGCGTAGGCTACGTATTGCGAGAAAGCTAACGTACTCCTCCTCCCCAATCATTGCCGAACTTAATTTAAATCAATACCATGCCCCTTTTTCATCGCGATTCAGCTCTTCGGCCGACAGCATCGTCTGTCGCCTTGTCTAAAGTTACTCATATCCTTTGGCGAGCGACTTTAGGCATAACCTTGGGTGTAATCCTGGTTAGCTGCTCCATTCCCGATGGCCCTTCTCCGGACGCTCCCTCTCCTAACGCCTCATCTCCTAACGCTCCAACGTCACCGACCGATGACCCGTCAGCAGCCTCGCCTACAGACACGATGGACAGCCCTATCACGCTCAACGGGCCAGGGCAGCTGCTGCCAATTACAGCGATCGCAGAAATCAAAGGTGAAAGGTTTGATTTAGAAGTTGCTCAAACCCCCGATCAGCAGGCGTTAGGTCTCATGTTTCGTTCGGCGCTGCCGGACAATCGCGGTATGCTCTTTCCGTTTTCGTCCCCCAGGCGCACCCGATTTTGGATGAAAGACGTGCCGGTTCCGTTGGATATGGTGTTTTTACGGAACGAAAAAGTTGTCGCGATCGCCCCTGAAGCGCCCCCTTGCCCCGCAGAACCCTGCCCCACCTATGGCCCGGATGATCAACTCGTAGACCAAGTGCTAGAGCTACGCAGCGGTCGTGCTGCTGAACTAGGTCTTGAGACGGGCGATATGGTCACGGTTACAGTGCTGCCTTAAAGTGCCGTCTTAAAGTGCTGGCTTAATAGTGCAGAACGCCAAAAATACGAAATATTAAGCAAATATATAGAAGAAATACATTTCTGCCAAACTACCGTAGCATTACGGAATTCAAATAGCACTCCGTAAGGTTTTCACGGTCTTAAGGCAAAACCGGGATTACTAAAACGCCTGCTTGCTTATGGGCTTGTCTAGTGAGCGGATAGCTTTTTAAAGTGTCTGCCATCAGGCACTGGTCATTAGTCTGCCATCAGACACTGGCTACTAGACACTGGCTACTAGAGACCCTTTGGCAAAGTAAGTCAGCAGGATAGGGCTTTTCAATTCCATACGCCAAAAATATAGCTAAAGGTAGAGGTCAGTTACATAGGTTGTGTCTATACATTGGCTACGCCTTTCTGAAATGCCTGTTGCTACCAAATTTAATTTATTAAACGCTTGTTAAACGCTGATTCAACCATGGCCCATGATTACACTCCACTCATTCGATTTTTGCAAGACGAACTCTCCGTTCCACCCACCTCTATTAAGCTAGCGCTTCAGCAATGCCGCGAGGACCTTGGCCCGTTGCCAATGGTGCTATGGCAGCAGGGCGTGCTCACCTTGCAGCAGCTCGAAAGAATTTTTGACTGGATGGAAATGGCTTAGATTTCTTTCTATTGGCCTCGGTGAGGTGTGCCGTGGGGAAGATGTTTGCGCTTCAGCCTCTTTCCTACGCTAGCGATCGCACACCCCTGGCAAGACCCACTGGCAAGACATCACTGTCAAGTCAGTCGAACCAAGCCAGTCGAACCAGTCGGGCCATTCATTATGATCACTCAGCGCGTATCTGTTTGTTCGCTTAGCGAGCTAAAACAAGGCGAGATGCAACAGTTTTCGGTTGCAGATAGAGAGATCTTACTGGTGCGAGAAGGAGAAACCGTCACTGCGCTGGCAACTCGCTGCTCGCACTATGGTGCGCCACTGGCTAAAGGCGTTTTACATGCAGGCCGGATTGTATGCCCCTGGCACAACGCCTGCTATAGTGCCGCGTCGGGTAAGCAGCTAGAGCCACCAGGTCGAAAAGATCTGTTGCAATACTCGGTTAGCGTAGAGGCAGGCGTCGTGTATGTAGCGTTACCGGAAGCTGGCGAAGCGCATGTGACGCCGCCAATGGCTGTGCCTGCTGATGCCCCCGATGTGCAAAAGACGGATAGGCAAAAGACCTTTGTGATTGTAGGCGGTGGCGCGGCGGGAAGTGCAGCCGCTGAAATGCTCAGGCAGGTCGGTTTTGCCGGTCGCCTTGTGATGCTGACGGCTGAGCAGGCCTTGCCTTACGACCGCACTAAGCTGAGCAAGGCATTTTTGCAGGGCGATGAGGTGAAGGACGCAGATTTGCTGCGATCTGCTGATTTTTATCAAAAACATGGCATAGAAGTCAAAACCAATGCAACAGTTAGTCAGCTAGACGCAGGCTCCCAACAGCTTACCTACGGCAATGGTGAAACCCTGATCTATGATTCACTTTTGCTGGCGACTGGTGGCAAAGTGAACGAGCTGCCCATTGCAGGCAGCACGCTTAAGAATGTATTCACGCTGCGTAGCATTAAAGACGCCCAACGGATTTTAAAGACTGCTCAAAGGTCTCAGCGAGTGGTGATTGTTGGCACTGGATTTATTGGTATGGAGGTGGCTTCTAGCCTTCGCCAGCAGGGGCTAACGGTTACGGTTGTGGCACCGGGCGAAGTGCCTTTTGAAAAGGTGCTAGGTGCAGAGGTGGGCAAAATGTTCTTGACCATGCATCAGGCCCATGGCGTTGTGTTTAAGCTAGGCTGCAAGGCAAAGGCCTTCAAAGGAGAGGGTCAGGTTACAACAGTCGAGCTAGATACGGGTGAAAGTTTGCCGGCTGATTTGGTGGTAGTCGGTATTGGGGTAACGCCTGCGACTGATTTTATAGACGCTAAGCAAATTTTGCTAGATGAACAAGACCAAAGCGTACCGGTTAATCAGTACTTGCAGGCAGCGCCAGGGGTATATGCTGCGGGTGACATTGCGCGCTTTCCTCACTTTGTGACGGGTGAGCCGGTGCGGATAGAGCATTGGCGGCTCGCGATGCAGCATGGTCGTATTGCTGCTTACAATATGGCAGGGCAAAGTATTCCCTTTAAGGCAGTGCCTTTTTTTTGGACTGGGCAGTTTGACCTAAAGCTGCGCTATGTAGGTCATGCTGAAAAGTGGGACGATGTGATTGTGCAGGGCAGTTTGGACGATCACGAGTTTTTAGCTTTTTATATGCAGAACAATCAGGTGATGGCGGTTGCTGGTGCAGGGCGCGATCGCGATATTGCGGCGATTTCAGAATTGATGCGCCTTGGCAAAATGCCTGCTGTTAGCGATTTCAACGGCACTGATGCTAGCGCGATGTTGGCTCAAGCTTGACTGATCTTGACTGGCTTGACTGATCTTGACTGGCTTGGCTTTAGGGCTTGGTTTGAGGGCTTGGCTTTAGGGCTTGGTTTTAGACGGTAATGGCAGACATCACCACATCTTCGAGCTGCTGCTGCTGCCGAAAATAGGCGATCGCATCTTCCACTGCCATTGTTCCGCCACTCAATAGCAGGAATGCTGACGAACTACTGCGCGAAATGGTCTCTATGGATAGATCTTCTAAATCATGGCTGAGTTTGGCATCGGCTGTGAGCTTGGCCACGGCGATCGCCCGCAGTCGCGGATCTTCGTAGGCATAGGCATCTACCTGAAAAATGCTGGGCAGTCTTTCGAGCGATCGCTTCAACAAATCCTGCTTGCGTTCAGTTGATCTAAACCTAAACAACAATCTTCCATCTTCTACGCTCATCGTATCAATGCCGCTGCCTAAAATTCCTTCTAGCGACACGCCCCGATTAGAGAAAACCGCCGCTGCTGCCGTCACCGTTCCCGGCCTGTTTAAAGCCCGCACTACAAACACCCACCGCTGCTGAGCATCTGAATAGGTCGCTAGATTATCCATGCTGTGCTAAATCCTCCTTTAACCGGCGGCTGATGGTTTCAGCAGACTTTTGCAACATCTCAGCTTCTTCAGCCCATAGCTGCAACGTCACGACCCTGCTCCAGCCACTAGGCGTCACCAATATGGGCACCCCTAGCGGCGTTTGAATATCATAAAATTCTCCTGCCAGCTGAACTTGGCCGGAAACAACCATCTCTTTGCCCTGCAATAGGCTATGCACTAAGTCCACCGTGACATTGGCCGTAGCCGCAATAGTTTTCGCGCCTGAAAGCTGTGTGACAAAAGGCTTGATCACCACGCGCAGGTCAGAAGAGAGCCCGTCTACATAGCGGTAGGCTTGAGCAATATCACCCGTTTTAATAATCGCCATAACGGACTGCTTTTCGCGCAGCACCGCATCTGGAAAATCTCTGACGCTCAGTCCTTGCTGGAGCCGACGGCGAATTTCTCGCAGTTCTTCGGGGGTCATTCCGTGAACTTTGACGCTACTCCACAAAGGCACCATGCCCTCGCCATGTTCACCCACCACAAAGCCCTGCACTAGCTGCCGCCGCACGCCCAAATCGGTCGCAATTTCCCGGCGAAACCGCAGGGTATCGGAATAAGCACCCACCCCAATCACCCGATGCCGACCCAAATGACGGCTGAACACCGCAACGGCTAGCTCTACTGGATTGGTCACAATGATGACGACTTCATGGCCGTAGCCGTGCTGAGCGATCGCTTTGGCGTAGCTTTCAAATATTGGCAAATTAGCCGATGCCAGCTGTGATCGTGAAGTGACTTGGCCGCCTACGGTTGCCCCTGCTGTCATCACAATCACATCGGCAACAATATCCTCAGGCCGCAGCGCCACATCAAAAATAGGTGCTTTCTCCGCATAGGCATCGCTCAAGTCACTGCACAGGCCATAAAGCACCTGACTGCTTTGTCCGGCCTCGCGTCCTACTAGCTGCAATCGCTCGGTCGGATCTAACACGCCAAGCACCACGAGCTGTGCCACAATTTCCCTGCCGCAGTCACCGCTCGCCCCAATTACCGAGACATCCATGGCGTTTTCTTTATTCAGTCTTTAAGATGGCGTGTCCGCTTTAGTTAAGCATAGGCTTTGGGATGTGGGCTGTTCGCGGGAATACGGTATGTGGCTAAGAGTCGCCTGCTGTAGATATAGATCGACAGCCGATCGACGGTAGATCGACGGTAGATCGACGGTAGATCTACCGCCGATTATATTGATGAGTGAGTGTGCGGAGGCGATCGCTGATTTCATCGGTCAGCACTTTGGAGCTGTCATAGCGCCAGCGCCAGTTCCCTGGAATTTTACTCGGGTCATTCATTCGGGCACTGCCATCGAGCCCCAACAAATCTTGCAGCGGCACAATGGCCAAATCTGCCCGCGAAGCCAGCGCCGTTTCAATTAACACCCAGTTAATCTCTTGGATCTCATCGGGACTGCCGTAGCCTAAGGTTTGGGCTAATACCTGTTTTTCTGCGGGTGCGAGCGTATTCCACCAGCCAATCGCGGTGTCGTTGTCGTGGGTGCCGGAGTACACAATGCAGTTGGTTGGGTAGTGCTGCGGCAAATGGGTGTTGTTGGGGTCGCCATTAAAGGCGAACATCAGAATTTTCATACCGGGAAAATTGAAGCGATCGCGCAGCACTTCTACTTCAGGCGTAATAATTCCCAAATCCTCGGCTAGCACCGGTAAGCTGCCCAATTTATCTGCTAGCGTTTCAAAAAAAGCCTCGCCCGGTGCCTTCACCCACTCCCCATTCATCGCGGTCTCTTCGCTGGCTGGCACCTGCCAGTAAGCCTCAAACCCCCGAAAGTGATCGACCCTAACCCAGTCTACATACTGCAGCGTCGCCCTAAAGCGAGAAATCCACCATTCAAAGCCCGACGCCTTACAGGCCTCCCAGTCATACACAGGGTTACCCCATAGCTGCCCGGTTTCACTAAAGTAGTCGGGCGGCACACCCGCAATATAGGCCGACTCCAGCGTTTCTGGATCGAGCTTAAACAGCTGCGGATGCGCCCACACGTCCGAGCTGTTATGGCATACATAAATAGAGACATCGCCAATAATTTGAATACTGTTGTCATTGGCATACCGACGCAACGCCATCCACTGCTCAAAAAACTTAAACTGTACGAACCGCTGAAACGCAACGCTCTCCTTCAGTTCTTCTGCCTTGGCCTTCATCGCTGCTGGCTCGCGGCGTGCAATGCTATCCTCCCACTGGCTCCAGGGTTTACCCTCATTAGCCTCTAGCAACGCCATAAATAGCACAAAATCTTCTAGCCACCAGCCCTGCTGATCCGAAAACGCTTCCATCTCGGGCGTAGATCCGTCAAATCGCTCAAACGCTTTTCGTAGCAGGGCCATTTTATGCGGAATCACCTTGCTAAACGACACGCGTTCTGGCGGCACATCTGCCAGCGGCGACACCTCATCGGCCTTTAGCAAGCCCTCTTCTACTAGCTTTTCTAAGCTCACCATCAGCGGATTGCCCGCAAAGGCGCTGAAGTTCATGGTGTATGGCGAATGGTCATAGCCAGTCGGGCCTAAAGGCAAAATTTGCCATAGGGTTTGACCGCTGCTCACCATAAAATCAATGAATTCATAGGCAGATGCTCCTAAGTCACCAATTCCATGGGGGCTAGGCAGGCTAGTTGGGTGAAGCAAAATACCGCTGGCGCGCTCAAATTTCATAAGGGTTATTAGGCTATAGGGAATAAACGTTTGTTGTCATAATTATGCGAAGTGGCTACATTCGCGCAACCATCTGTGGGCAGTTGTATGAGTCCAAACTCGTGCCGCATTAATATCTATCGCCATACTAATATCGCCACAGTTCCTTAACCCTTGCAAGGCGGAAACCATGGCGACACAATTAACTCAGTTGTCCAGATATTATCTAGATATCAGTGGTCTAGCTAGACGCTACCACCCGAAGCCTGCAAGCGAGCGCGAGCTTTTTTCAAAGCATTGCTAGCCTGCAATACAGCTTTGCGGTCATCAGCTGAAACGCCAGTTGACTTAGCCTGAGCTGCTTCGTAAGCTTTTTCAGCTTCGGTTTGGTCAATACTGCTGCCTAGCTCGGCGCCGTTTACCAATATGGTTACTTCGTCTGCTTCGACTTCTGCAAAGCCACCCATTAGGGCAATCGATGTCCATTCTTTACTGCCGCTAGTTGCTCGAACGCGCAATACGCCCGTATCTAGCGCAGTCAGCAGCGGCGCGTGTCCGCCTAATATTCCTAGCTGACCCGTGGTACTCGGTAAAATAACTTCTTCAGCTTCGGCATCCCAGACTGTTTTATCAGGCGCAACCACGCGCACAACTAAAGACATAGCTTCCTTATGTTTAAGGTTGATTCTTATTTTGGTCAAACAGATTTTGGTGGTTAGATCTGTTTGCGTAGGGACTGTAGGTGCTGGCCATGTAGGGACATGTATATGCACTGCATATGTGTGCCCCTCCATAGCCGACGACCTTGCGGATACGGATCTTCTTCTCTACAGTCTCCGGCAGATAGAGTCTCCCGCAGATACAGTCTCCCGCAGATGTCACGCGTTGGCGACTAGGCTGCTTCCGCCTTCATTTTTTCAGCTGCTTCAATGACTTCTTCAATGCCACCTTTAAGGTAGAAGGCCTGCTCGGGCACATCGTCTAGCTCACCGTCGAGAATCATGTTGAATCCCTTGATGGTTTCTTCGAGCGTGACGTACTTACCTTTCATGCCAGTAAATACTTCTGCTACAAAGAAGGGCTGAGAGAGGAACTTCTCAATTTTACGAGCGCGAGCAACTACCTGACGGTCTTCCTCAGAAAGCTCGTCTAGACCCAAAATGGCAATGATATCTTGCAGCTCTTTGTAGCGCTGAAGCGTAGACTGTACCGCCCGTGCCGTATCGTAGTGCTTGTCGCCAACGATGTCGGGCTGAAGCATGGTAGAGGTAGAGTTTAAGGGGTCTACCGCTGGGTAAATACCTTTAGAGGCCAATGCCCGAGAAAGGGTCGTGGTGGCGTCTAGGTGAGCAAACGTAGTTGCAGGTGCTGGATCTGTGAGGTCGTCAGCAGGGACGTAAACGGCCTGAATAGAAGTGATAGAGCCTTCAGTGGTGGAGGCAATTCGCTCTTGCAGGTCGCCCATGTCGGTGCCAAGGGTGGGCTGGTAGCCTACCGCAGAAGGCATACGGCCTAGCAGCGCAGATACCTCAGAACCGGCTTGTACGAAGCGGAAGATGTTGTCTACAAAGAGCAGAACATCTTGCTTGTTAACATCACGGAAGTACTCGGCCATGGTGAGTGCCGAAAGGGCCACGCGCATCCGCGCACCGGGTGGCTCGTTCATTTGGCCGTATACCAGGGCTACTTTTGACTGGCTCAGGTCTTCAGCGTTAATCACGCCGGATTCAATAAATTCGTTGTAGAGGTCGTTGCCTTCGCGGGTGCGTTCGCCCACGCCGCCAAATACCGATACGCCGCTGTGCTCTTTGGCAATGTTATTGATGAGCTCTTGAATCAAGACGGTTTTGCCTACGCCTGCGCCGCCAAAGAGGCCCACTTTTCCGCCTCTTCGGTAGGGGGCGAGTAGGTCTACCACTTTGATGCCGGTTTCAAATACGGCGGGCTTGGTTTCAAGGTCGATGAGCTTAGGAGCGTCGCGATGAATTGGCAAAGAACTTTCTGCGTTGACGGGGCCTTTCTCGTCTACAGGCTCGCCTAACACGTTAAAAATGCGTCCGAGGGTCGCTTTGCCCACGGGGACGCTAATGGGTGCGCCCAAATCGGTGACTTCCATGCCGCGTACGAGACCATCGGTGGTGCTCATGGAAACGGCGCGAACTTGGGAGTCGCCAAGTAGCTGCTGCACTTCACAAGTGACAGAAACCTCTGCCCCAGCAGGGTTTGTGCCGCTAATTTTAAGTGCGTTGTAAATCTGAGGCAAGTTTTTGCCTGGAAACTTTACGTCTAAAACTGGGCCAATAACTTGGGTGATATAGCCGATATTTGTTTTCTCTGCGGTGGAGACCATTCCTGCGCCTATCCTACGTTTTAGCTGATGTGGTGACCTTGTGGTGACCGGTTGGTGACCGATTGGTGACCGATATACCTAACTCTAGTAACTTACGAACTTAGTACAAAACGAACTTAGGTGGCGTATTCACTATGAGTTAAGCGTGTCCTTCAAGTGCCATGTTTAAGATTATCACTAGATGCAGCGCCTTTAAAAATTATGAAGTATGAACGACAAAGCTAAAGAGCAGTGCGATCGCACCTAATCGCCTTTGAATCGCCTTTGAATCGCTTTTGAATCGCTTTGTGATTGCTTTTGTGAGTTCGGGAACCCGTACCGAAGCGCATATTGCATAGGGCAATCTCAATTGGATAGATTAGCACTCAACAGCAGAGAGTGCTAATCTCTATGCTCACAGGCTTTGCTCGTAAGCTTTTTTAAGTATTTTTTGATTCATCGTGGAGAACGTAAGAAACTATGGCAGCTATCTCTTTAGGTAATTCAACGCTCAAGCCTCTGGGCGATCGCGTCTTCATCAAAGTAAGCGCATCTGAAGCTCAAACAGCAGGCGGCATTATTTTGCCTGATGCAGCCAAAGAAAAGCCTCAAGTGGGTGAAATTACAGCTGTGGGGCCTGGCAAGGTGGACGATAACGGCACCCGCCGCAGCATGGATGTGAACGTTGGCGATAAGGTGCTGTACTCCAAGTATGCGGGCACCGAAATCAAGCTGGGCGACGATGAGTATATCTTGCTCTCAGAAAAGGACATTTTGGCAACCGTTGCATAGCCGCCGCTGTCCTTAAAACGATCTCATAAACTCCATTTAACTAATCACACCCTCCTTTCACAACTATGGCAAAACGCATTATCTATAACGAAAATGCCCGCCGCGCGCTAGAGCGTGGGATGGACATTTTGGCTGAGGCGGTGGCTGTCACCCTTGGTCCCAAAGGACGCAACGTTGTCCTTGAAAAGAAGTTTGGCTCTCCTCAAATCGTCAATGACGGTGTGACAATTGCTAAAGAAATTGAGCTAGAAGACAACGTTGAGAATACAGGCGTTGCCTTGATTCGTCAGGCGGCTTCTAAAACCAACGATGCAGCAGGCGACGGTACGACGACCGCGACTGTGCTGGCTCATGCAATTGTTAAAGAAGGTCTGCGCAATGTTGCAGCAGGCGCCAATGCAATTTCACTGAAGCGCGGTATCGACAAAGCGACCGCTTACCTGGTTGGTAAAATTGCTGAACAGGCACAGCCTGTGGGTGATTCTAAGGCGATCGCCCAAGTCGGATCTATCTCTGCTGGCAATGACCCTGAAGTGGGCCAAATGATTGCTAACGCGATGGAAAAAGTTGGTCGTGAAGGCGTTATTTCCTTAGAAGAAGGCAAGTCGATGACGACTGAGCTGGAAATCACTGAAGGAATGCGCTTTGACAAAGGCTATATCTCGCCTTACTTTGTCACCGACACTGAGCGCATGGAGGCCGTATTCGACGATCCTCAAATCCTCATCACCGATAAGAAAATCGGCCTAGTGCAGGACTTGGTTCCGGTGCTGGAGCAGGTTGCCCGTGGCGGTCGCCCGCTGCTGATTATCTCTGAAGACATTGAGAAAGAAGCGCTTGCAACATTGGTCGTCAACCGGTTGCGCGGTGTGCTGAATGTAGTGGCGATTAAAGCGCCTGGCTTCGGCGATCGCCGCAAGGCCATGCTCGAAGACATCGCTGTCCTCACCGGCGGCACCGTCATCACCGAAGATGCGGGCCTCAAGCTAGACACCGTCACCCTCGATCAGCTCGGTACGGCTCGTCGGGTCACCATTACTAAAGACAGCACCACCATGGTGGCGGAAGGCAACGAAGCGAGTGTGAAAACCCGCTGCGACCAAATCCGTCGTCAGATTGAAGAGTCTGACTCTAGCTACGATAAAGAGAAGCTACAAGAGCGCTTAGCTAAGCTCTCTGGTGGCGTTGCGGTCATTAAAGTCGGTGCGGCAACTGAAACCGAAATGAAAGACCGTAAGCTTCGCTTAGAAGATGCCATCAACGCCACTAAAGCTGCCGTTGAAGAAGGTATCGTTCCAGGTGGTGGCGCGACCCTAGCTCACCTGTCGCCTGGGCTGGTGGACTGGGCCAACAGCAATCTAGACGGCGAAGAACTCGTCGGTGCGATGATTGTGACTCGTGCGCTGACTGCGCCGCTCAGACGGATTGCTGAAAATGCCGGTCAAAATGGTGCGGTTGTAGCTGAGCGGGTTAAAGAAAAAGACGCCAGCATCGGTTATAACGCGGCGACGAATGAGTATGTCAACATGCTTGAAGCGGGCATTGTTGACCCTGCAAAAGTAACGCGTTCTGCGCTGCAAAACGCTGCTTCTATCGCGGCAATGGTGCTTACCACTGAGTGCATTGTGGTAGACAAAGCTGAAGATGACAAATCCGGCGCAGCAGGCGGCGGCATGGGCGACTTTGACTACTAAAGTCATCTAAAAGTCATCTAAAGTCATTTAACCTCTTGTAAGGTTATTTAACCTCTTGTTGGGTTTTAAAAATAAAAAAGCGGTCTGTCTTCGGGCAGTCCGCTTTTTTATTGTCAACTGATACCTTTATAAGGTGTGGCTATGGGGCGAAGTTGAGTAATTAAAGGAAAAAAGAGCAGCTTATGAAGATGGATTTGGTGGCGCAGCTAAAGCAGGACTACGCTAGATTCCCAAAGGATCAAACCTACGCTTTATATGCGGACGATGTGCATTTTAAAGATCCGATGAATGAGTTTGATGGGGTTGCCAAGTACCGGAGCATGATTGGCTTTCTCGGCTGGTTTTTTAGCGATGTTCAAATGGATCTGCACAACATTGAGCAAGTTAACCCCTCACTCATCACTCTAAAGTGGACGTTGAATATGACGGCTCCTTTGCCTTGGTCGCCCCGGCTTTCTATTCCTGGCCACACGGAGCTAGGTGTGAATGAAGCCGGGTTGATTTGTTCTCATGTGGACTATTGGGAGCGATCGCGCCTAGCCGTATTAAAGCAAGTGTTCGGTCAGTAGATCGACCTTTAAACCACGCCCATACCGAGCCGTGTAGACCCTATCGCTAAGCAATCATTGCTACAAAAGAATTTTATGGGTTCACTTAAAATCGTTATCCACAAAAAGGCCTACAGCTCGGTATCTGTACGTAGAGATACAAATGCTAGCTAGCCTCACAGATTAAATAAGGCAATTCACAAGGAGTTGCCTAAACATGAAGCCCAATAATTTTACCTACACCTGGTTGAAAAGCCTTTCCGTTGCCTGTGTGTTGGCCCTCTCTACAACACTGGTTGCTTGCTCTAGCCCATCCGAAACGGCAGCACCCGGAGAGAACGCAACTGAAACCGCCAGCGCCGAAGCTGGCTCGACTGGATCTAACAGTGGAAAAACGATCCGAATCTCTATTGGCACGCAAGATCAGGTCATTAATACAGCTGTTGGCGGTGCTACGGTAAGAGAATTAGGCCTCTTAGAAAAGTACTTGCCAACCACTGGAAAGTATGAGGGCGTAAAGTACGAGATTGAATGGTCGAGCTATACCTCTGGCCCGCCTATTACCAACAAAATGCTTGCCGACCAAATTGATATCGGCCTAATGGGAGACTTCCCTGCCGTCATTAACTTGATCAAGTTTCAAGAAGAATTAGAAGGGGTTGAGTCAACCTTTATTGGCACCCTCGCCTACAGTCCTAACGGCGCAGGGAATGCAGTCGTTGTGCCCAAAGATAGTGACGTAGAATCTTTGGCCGATCTCAAAGGGAGCGCTGTGTCGGTGCCCTTTGGTTCTGCGGCTCACGGCATGGTTCTTAAGGCGCTAAAGGATGCAGGCATTGACCCAGAAAAAGATGTGAAGCTGATTAGCCAATCACCCGAAGTTGGCGGCACCAGCTTGCGAACCGGACAAATTGACGCCCATGCGGACTTTGTTCCTTTTGGAGAACTGTTTCCTTTTCGAGGATTCGCTAAAAAGATTTTTGACGGTGCCCAAACCAATGTGCCAACGCTGCATGGAATTGTCGTTCGCTCTGACTTTTCTGAAGAACATCCTGAAATTGTCGAGGCTTATCTCCAAGCAGTGCTCGAAGCCAATCAAATGTTTCGAGAAAAGCCAGAAGAGATTTCTGCTCAGATTGAAGAGTGGTCTGGAATTGAGAAAGAAGTTGTGTACATGTTTTTAGGGCCATCGGGTTTACAGCCGATTAATCCGAGCATTGGCGAGGTGCAGCTAAGTGCGCTGAAAAATAGCATTGCTACGCTGATTAGTTTAGGAAAAATTGAGTCACCTGTAGATCCGGAAGATGTGACAGCATGGGTAGACGAAGGCTTTTTGAAAAATGCGATGGAGAAGTCGGGGCTGGACTACGACGAGGTGATTGCAGAGGGTGAAAGCTATGTGATTACCGGGAAAGATGCCCTGACCGATGAGGAGATTACAGATCCGAAAATGGCGGCTCAACTGTGGATTCAAGAAGAACCGACAGTGACTAATTTTGCTTCGATTCCCAATATGGTGAAGCAGCTAAATACCTTGCAGGAAGAAGGAAAAGCGGCTGATGTTATTTTTGTACATGATCGTAATAAAGGCTGGAAGCTGTTTGCAGAAAACTCCCACTATGTGACGAATGGCGATGAGGTATCGGCCTTTTTGTTGGCAGATGATGCGAAGGCGTTTGCGGCTGAATCAGGCGGTCAGGTGACGAGCTTTAAGGACTTGCTGCAAACCTATGCGAGTGGGCCACAGCCTGTGCAGATGAGCCGGTTGACAAGGGATCGGTTGTTGCTCGCGCTAGAGCGGGTGTTGCCGATGTTGGCCGGATAGGGGGGCGATCGCTTGCCTCTTGTTCCCAAGGGATATGCGTTTGGGCCTTTCCATAGGCTTTTCCTTGGGTCTTTCACTAGACCTTCCTGACCTTATTCTTTAAATCGCTTTTTATCATGGCTAGCACCCTTCCTCAAAGTCGTGTTCATGCTGATGCTGTTGCCCCAGTGGCCAAGCTGTGGCGAACACTCCAAATTCTCTTTTTTGCCAACCGCTCAGCCACTCGCTGTTTGTCGCTCATACTCTTTTTTGGCATCTGGCAGGTTCTATGCATAACGGGCTTTAAGTTCTTCATTAATTTTCAGCTAGTGCCCTCTCCTTGGGAGGTTGTAGGCGCTACGGTAGAATTTTTCACGAGTGATCCGGGCGTCCATATCCGATCGAGTGTTTCGCGCGTGCTGTTGGGCTTCGCAGTTGCTTCGGTATTAGGCGTTATTTTAGGTCTGTTCATTGGCTGGTTTCAAATCATTGAAGATCTGATGATGCCATGGCTAGAGTTGCTCCGACCGATTCCAGCAGTGGCTTGGATTCCTCTGGCGATTTTAATTTTTCCGACGGCTGAAACCGGGATGATTTACATCACGTTTATTGGTGCGTTTTTTCCTGTTTTAATCAGTACGATTCGCGCGGTGGAGAATATTTTGCATGACATTGTGTTGATTCGAGTGGGGCAATGCCTGGGCGCTAATAAGTGGTTTATTTTCAAGGATATTGTGCTGCCGGGGGCATTGCCGGGAATTGCAGGTGGCCTGACAATTGGCATGGGAAATGCTTGGTTTTGCCTGGTGACGGCTGAGATTTTAGCGGGGCGATATGGTGTGGGCTATATTACCTGGGAGTCTTATGTGACGTCGAATTATCCGCCGATTGTGATGGGGATGTTGTTGATTGGGCTGATGGGAGCAATGAGTTCTTGGGCGGTAGGGCGCGGGATGCAGGCATTGATGCCTTGGCGCGTGATTAAGAAACAGGGCGCCTAAAAAGTGAGATGTGTTGGAATTAAAATGCTGAGGAGCTGATGCGCGTGGGACGAGAGACATTGACAAGAGTGCCAAAAATAGAAAGTGCTGTAAAAGGAGCGGTGAATGTAGAAGGGGTGTCGATGATCTTTGGCGACTCTCCGCAGGAGAGGCTGCGTCATCGCGGTAAAACAAATCAAGTGTTGGACTCGGTAAACTTTCAAATAAAGCCCGGTGAACTCGCTTGCTTGCTTGGGCCGTCAGGCTGTGGTAAGTCAACGCTGTTGAACATTATTGCTGGGTTTGTGCAGCCGACATCAGGCTATGTGATGGTCGATCAGCAACCGGTGACAAAACCAGGGGCCGATCGAGGGTTTGTGTTTCAGCAGTATTCTTTGTTGCCTTGGAAAACCACGTTTCAAAATGTGGAGTTAGGACTGAAGATTAAGGGCTTGCCCAAGGCTGAGCGGCAGGATATTGTGGGCGAGTATTTGAATTTGGTTGGGTTGGCAAAGTATCGGGATGCTTACCCCAGTGAGCTATCGGGTGGGATGAAACAGCGGGCGAGTATTATTCGTGCCCTGGTAAATTCGCCGTCGGTACTGCTTATGGATGAGCCTTTTGCGGCGCTAGATGCGCAGACGCGGCACATGATGCAGGCGCTGCTATTGAATGTATGGGACACGCTGAAGACAACTATTGTGTTTGTAACTCACGATATTGAGGAGGCTGTGTTTTTGGGCGATCGCATCTTTGTGATGGGCGTACAGCCAGGTCGTATTAAGGCTGAGTTATCGGTTCCCTTACCTCGGCCCCGCCAGCTAGACGATATGTTGACGCCCGACTTTACCCAGATTAGTCGGCAGGTGTTTGATTTAATTCGAGAAGAGACATTGAAGAGTATGGAGAATTAGGGCGATTATAGACTCGCGACGGTCGGCAAGTGTCGAATTTCTTCTATTTTTTCAATAATAGGCGATCAAATTTTCCTGGCGTCAAACAATCTGGGAATATACCGTGTTGAGTATATTCTTAAACTTAACAATTGTTTGTCTTGCTTCTTGAGAAACAGTCTCACGCAAATATCTTTGTTTCCTTACGTAAGTAGGCAAATGTGTTGATGAATACAATTATTGCAACAGCCTTTGTTGTTTACTGATTTTAGTTTCCGGTTGCGGGCCAGATTCTTGATGCCAGATTCTTGATGCCAGATTCTTGATGCCAGATTCCTGATATTGATGGCACCAGTTTGCAATCACTCGATAAATTATTGAGGAGTTATAGCGTGTATGAAGCGAAGAAAGTTCTTTCAGTACGCGAGTTTTGGAGGTGTTGGTCTTGTCCTTGCGAGTAAAGAGAGTTCATTGGCAAGTGTTGCCCAAGCGGCAGGCGCTCAGTCCTCTAACTCCAAGGTTCCGAAGTCTTCTATTGGTGCTCCTTTAGAATCTTTCACCTATCGTACGCCGACTGTTGATCGCGCTGGTCGAATTACACAACAGCAGTCTTTCACCGCACAGTTTTTCTCTGAGTCGTTACCATACACAAAAAGGCATAGTGGCGAAAGCAGTGATACTCGGTTAGAGATGGTCGCCCTCTCAGGGGGCATGTCTTCTCACCGTCGTGTTAAGCTGTCGCCTTTTTTTATCAGTAAGTATCCGATTGTGCAGTCTCAGTGGGCCGCGATCGCAGCATTGCCTAAAATTCACAGAGAATTAGCCCCAGCCCCGGCTCACTTTCGAGGGAGTGCCTTACCTGTAGAGAGTATTTCTTGGTTAGAGGCGGTGGAGTTTTGCGATCGCCTCACCAAACACACGGGCCGTCAGTATCAACTGCCCAGTGAAGCGCAATGGGAATACGCCTGCCGGGCAGGCACTCATACCCCCTTTCACACAGGCGAAACCATTACCGGCAATATGGCTGACTATGTTAGCACTTACACATACAAGTCTGAACCTCCCGGTCGCTATCGCAAATCGACGCTGCCGGTCGGTGATTTTTTGCCGAATGCTTTTGGACTGCATGACATGCACGGCAATGTTTGGGAATGGTGTGCGGATAAGTGGCAGGCCGCTGATCGCCAGGGGCTGTACAGACAAGCCAGGGCCCAGACACAGCGAGCAATCAGAGGCGGAAGTTGGTTAGATGGTCCAGATAAACTGCGCTCGACTAATCGCTCTGGGTATGACGAAACAGGGCTAAACCGCACCATTGGCTTCCGGGTTGTAGCGACGTAGCTTCTAGCGCTTCGATACGGTTTGATGAATACGGTTTGATGAATACTTCAAGAGAGAGACTATAACCTATGGCTTTACTGCAAAAGATTCCGGTCACTGTATTGACCGGATACTTGGGTGCGGGAAAAACGACTCTGCTCAATCGCATTCTTACCGAAGAACACAACCAGCGCGTGGCGGTGATTGTCAATGAGTTTGGCGAAGTGGGGATTGATCATCAGCTGGTGATGAATGCCGACGAAGAGATTTTTGAAATGAACAATGGCTGCATTTGTTGTACGGTGCGGGGCGACCTGATTCGGATGATTAGTGAGCTGATGTCTCGCCCAGACGGCTTTGACCATTTGGTGATTGAAACAACAGGATTGGCCGATCCGGCCCCGGTGATTCAGTCTTTTTTTATGGATGAAGTGATGCTGCAAACAACCCAGCTAGATGCTGTGGTGACTGTGGTAGATGCTAAGTATATTTGGGATCATTGGGAGAGTAGTGAAGCGCAAGAGCAGATTGCGTTTGCCGATGTTGTTTTGATCAATAAAACAGACTTGGTTTCTGCTGATGTATTGCGGGCATTGGAGAGCAAGGTAAGGAAGATGAATACGATCGCTAAAATTCATTTCACCCAAAACTGTGACATTGCTATCGATACCGTGCTAGGCGTGCAAGCCTTCGATCTTAAAAATGCTTTGAGCATCGATCCGGCCTTCCTAGAAGAGGAAGCCCATGAACATGACGATTCTGTGGGCTCGGTGGCAATTACTGCGCAAGGTAGTGTTGATAGTGATAAGCTCAACCGCTGGCTCTATCAGCTCGTACAGGTGCGGGGCGCAGATATTTTTCGGATGAAAGGCATTTTAGATGTGGATAATGCCGAGCGGCGATTTGTGTTTCAGGGCGTTCATATGACGCTAGAGGGTCGGCCTGGAAAACCTTGGAAACCGACAGAAACGCGCCGCAATGAGCTGGTTTTTATTGGCCGAAATTTAGACGAAGCGGAGCTAAGAGAAGGGTTTCAGGGTTGCTTTAGCGATCTGCCTGTTGCTGCCTGCGTTGGCTAGTTAGGTCGTCTCGATATACAGAAGCCTAAGTACAGAAGCCTACGTGCAGAAGCCTAAGTACAGAAGCCTAAGTGCAGAAGCCTAAGTGCAGAAGCCTAATAATTTCACAGGCCAACAATTTTGTAGATCAACATTCTCTATTCAATCATTCACCTCAACTGATTACATTCGCAAACTTATGAAACTACAGCACAATCTCGGCGGGCTAGAAGGGTTAGACCCTATCAACACCGAAGTACAAGTATTTGTTGAACCCTGGGAACAACGAATTTTTGGCATCCATACGGCCATGATGGCGCTCAGCAATCAGCTCGGTTCTTCGCCGCCCCAATATGCAATTGAAGAAGTTCCCACGACGTTTGAAAGCTTTTGGACCTGGGGGCATCTGCGTATGGGCGCAGAAAACATGCACCCTTTTGAATACTTCCGACTGCGTTATTACGAGAAGTGGCTGGGCGGTATTTCTGGCTTTTTTGTGTCAGAAGGCTACATCACCCAAGAAGAATTAGACACCCGCACAGCTGAATTTTTGGCCAGTAGCGAACTGGCTGCGGCCCCACTGCCCCAAGGCGGCGAACCGGCCATTGATGAGCAGGTCGTGAAGTATTTACGCGAAGGCGATTCTCCGATGCGGGCCTTGTCGGCCCCGCCTAAGTTTGCACTGGGCGATCAAGTAAAAATAAAAGAGGTCAATTCGGGAGAGCACAGTCGTTTGCCTGGAAACTTGAAAGGAAAAATCGCCACGGTCATTAAGGTATACGACAATGCCTTCGCTTATTTTTTCCCGACTACCGATGGGATTGGGGAGCCTATGCCGGTATATAGTTTGGCCTTTCAAGCCGAAACGCTTTGGGAAGCGACGACAACTGAGCCAAATATGATTTATTACAACGACATTTTTGAAGCCTATATTGAGGCAGCCTAGTCCAACAAAATGAGCGGAGAAGACTAAAGAAACAACATTAAAGGGACAATACTAAAGGAGCAAAACAAATGCCAAGCAACTATCCAGGATTTCAGTACGATGCAGATAGAGAAACCTTTAGTGCGGCTAAGGTCAAGGCACTAGAGTCTCTTTTAATTGAAAAAGGTGTGATTACAGGCAATACCGTCGATACGGTGCTGGGCTATTTTGAAACAGAAATGGGGCCTTTTAATGGGGCAAAGCTCGTGGCGCGTGCCTGGGTAGATCCAGACTTTAAGGCGCGTTTGATTGCGGACTGTAATGCCGCGTGTGATGAATTGGACTTTCCGGCGGGTATGTCTGGCGCAGAAGGTGAGCACATGCGGATTGTAGAGAATACGCCAGCGGTGCATAACGTGATTGTGTGTACCTTGTGCTCTTGCTATCCATGGCCAACCTTAGGGCTTCCGCCCTATTGGTTTAAAGATCCCACCTTCCGAGCCCGCGTGGTGCGAGAGCCTCGCGTAGTGCTCGCTGAGTTTGGGGTGGAGTTGGATGAATCGGTTGAAGTTCGAGTGTGGGATAGCAGTGCCCAGATTCGCTGGTGGGTGCTGCCCATGCGCCCTGCTGGAACAGAAGGCATGAGTGAGGAAGCCTTGGCGGCGTTGCTGACGCCAGAGGCCATGATGGGCGTAGCCACTGTTCAGGTGTAATGAGGCCAGTGTAGTAAGGCCAGTGTAATGAGGCCAGTGTAATAAGGCCAGTGCAATTAGGAAAGAGATATGTTTACAAAGTTTGAACACTTTGCCGCTACCAGTTTGATGGGGTCACCCGAAGAAGCGCCCCCGCGCCGGGCGGGTCATCTCCATTTTGATCGCGATTGGGAAAAAATGGCTTTTGGGGTAGCGATCGCACTCTCCAAACAAGGTCACTATGAATGGGAGGAGTTTCGGCAAATGCTCATGGTCACCATTAAAGAATGGGAAACCACTCATGCGCTCGATGACCCTGAATGGGACTATTACCAATGCTGGCTGACAACCCTAGAAAAGATGATTGTAAAGTCAGGCGTGCTGGCCTCAGGTGAGCTAGAAGCGGAGGCTATGCAGCTTTTGAACTGCAAAGCAACACATTCTTAAATATCCTTCAACAGTCTATCCCTTTCAACATTAAACACCTTTCAACATTCAATACACCCAGAGGAGACCAGTCAACATGAGAAAAAATCTAAAAACCCAGGTGATTCAGTCTATTCAGCGGGGGAGCTGCATTGTTGGCTTAGGCATAGTATCGCTGCTGTTGCTTTCATCTCCGGCCTTCGCCCATCATCCGTTGGACGGGCGTTTGCCAGCCAATATGTTTGAAGGGCTGTTTTCCGGCTTGGCGCATCCCGTCATTGGAATAGATCATCTCGCCTTTGTGATTGCTGCTGGCCTTGTCGGTGCCCTGATGCGCCGGGGCATTGTAATCCCCATTGCTTTTGTGTTGGCGTCGTTGGGCGGCACTGGGCTGCATTTATGGCTGTTTAATTTGCCTGCACCAGAATTTATGATTTCTGTATCAATTTTGTTGTTCGGTTTGGTTCTCGCTGTGGGTAAGTCGCTTAATTTGCCCGCAGTGGCGGCTTTGGGGATGATGGCCGGTTTGTTTCATGGCTATGCTTATGGCGAAGCGGTGGTGGGTGCCGATATGACACCGCTGGTTGCCTACCTGGTTGGCTTTGCCACTATTCAACTGTCAATTAGTTTAGGCGCTTGGGTGCTGGGAGAGAGTTTGCTAAAGGCCAATGCGATGAAAGGTCAGTTACACCTGCGGTTTATGGGATTCGCCCTGTGTGGTGTCGGTGCTGCCGTTATGAGTGGTGTGGTTTTGGGTTAGTTCTTGATCCAATCGATTTGTTTTAGTTTCTTGAATTTATAGGGCTGCCGGGCCAATAGTATGAAAACCATCGTCCGACAGCCCTTTTCTGGTGTCTTTTTCCCGTTGGGACGGGCGTTATTGTTGTTGCTCTATCTCAACCGGGCAATACGCTTTTGGCGATCGCACCATGCACGCCCCAATTCCCGTCTACGACCTGTGTGATTCCAAAGTCTACCGCCACTGACATCAGAGAAATAGCCTCGTCTTCCGACAACCCTTGAGTCGTCATCAAAAAGTGGCGCATTTTCCGAAATGCGTCCCGCATAGCTCCATCTACCGAAGACTTGGCAAAAATATCGGCCTGAGCAGTTTCTCCGAGTTCTTCTAAATAGTTCGTATAGCTAAAGCCATGCACCACATATTCATCGTCGGTTTCTAGCAGCGGATAGTCCAGATCTTCTAGAATGGTGCCGGGTAAATCTGCCTGTTTGTGAACAGTCACCTTCAGTACGCCCGTCAAAGAAGTTTCAATCGCCGTTCCTGCGAGCTCCGAGTCGCCTTGGGCCGCATGGGGATCTCCCAATGAGAGCAGTCCTCCTTCTACCGCTACCGGATAATACATGGTTGCACCCTTTCCTATGCGCCAATTGTCAATATTGCCACCAAAATAACTGGGGGGAATAGAATTCACAAAGTCCGCCTCTTTTGGCGCTAATCCCAGGGTGCCAAAATGGTTCCGAACCGGTATCCGAACTCCTTCGAGCACCTCCAGATTTTTATCAATTGTGCTGTGATCTACGGGCACACCAGGATAGTCAATCGTTTCATGAACCACGCCATAGGGGTCGGTTTGAGGAACCCACTGATAGTTGTAAACCGCCTTGGCCCAATTCTCTTCTGCGGTCGCGTCCATTTCATAAATGGTGATTACCTCGCGGGGCTTCGGCTCTTCAATCAGGTCGTTGTAGTGATAGCCCCACCAGGCTGCCGCATTACTGCCAAAGGTTTTTCCCCGATATTCAGGATTTGCGCTGGGCCGAAGCGCTGTGTCTAAAATTTGTACCTCTATGACATCGCCGGGCTCAGCCCCATTCACATAAATCGGCCCCGTTAAAATATGTACGCCATAGCCAGCACCCGCTCCTACCTCAGCATCCATTGGCCCAGCACCGCGTCTGTCAACGCCCTTGGCATCTGCACTCCAGGCAAACACACTCTCCGCCCCTGGATCGCCTTTCACCATCCGACTGGCATCGTCGTTGGCATGATGGGTGAGCGTTTCAACAGTTACAATATCGCCAGAATTGATGGTTAGTTCGGGCGGTATCAATTGGCTAAAATAGCCCCAATGCACCGTTTCGGCGTTGGCCGCGAGATAGTGCTTTTGGGGCGAAGCTGCAAATACGCGTCCATAGTCAAAAAACAAACTGCCTAAAGTGAGCACAACAGCGACGCCCAGCCCTAGCAATCCATAGGCCCAGCGTCTGGATTCTTTCCACATGACTTTTACTCCTCATAACTCTTGATAACTCTTCATAGCTATGGATATAGCTATATTTATAGCTATATAGCTGAGGTCATCGTACAGAGGGGATTTTGACAAGATTGTGTGATTAGATACCTTTGCCTAATTGCAACAAAATTGCAACAAAACTACAATAAAATCTCAATAAAATCCCAACAGAAAGCGTCATCTCAGCACGTTAAGTAGGTTGGCATAATTAAATCGTAGATACTGCATTGCCCCCTATAGAAATATAAGATTTATTCCTTGAGCCAATAATGGGTTTCCCAAAATTTGGGGGCTCTGAGTCCGGCTTCCCCCAAACTTGGGGGACTGAGGGGGCAATGCAGTGATTTTGTTTCATCTTTAATTTGATTACACTGGGCTACTTAGTTAAAATTTTAGAAGCCTCATAAAAGATAACTCTGATTAAAAGAAGGCTTAAAAGAAGACACCCTTATAAACCCTTACAAAGAAGACAATGCTGTTTCTAACAGTTCTGGCTGAATCCAGGTATCAAGATTGAGTTCGCTTAAGGCTTCATTTCCTGAAATGGTGGAAAGCTGCGCAATATGGTCAACTATCCAGTCTGTCCGAATTTGGGTTTCGGGGAAAAACAAGCCTGTTGCGCCTGAGCGCTGATAATCTAAGGTCTTCGCTACAATTTCAGGATTTAGCCTGACCCAACTGCTCACGAGCGACAGCGCACTGGGCGTTGTCTCATACCAGTACTGCGCCGCAATCAACGCCTTGAGATAAGCAATGACAATATCTGGGTGCGCTTCAGCAAAGGCTTCTCGTACCACAACGCCGTGAAACGTGGGCAGCTTGTCTAGGTCAGCTTCTAGCAAGCGACGAAACTGCCCTTTGTGGTTGGCAATGTCGTGCAAAGGTGCAAAATAAGCGTAACCATCTGCCTGATTATCTCGCGGTGTGAGCTGATGCAAATTGAGATTATCAATAGATGTTAGGGTTACTTCTGGCAGTAAGTTGGCTCGCGAGAGCGATCGCATAATCATGCCGTGAGCTGCTGAGGCAAAGGGCACCGCAATCACCCGACGGCGCAAATCGTCTAAGCTGGTCAGGGGTGAGCGGTTGGGCACAATGATGGTATTGCCCGCCCCATCTGGGTTACTCGCCACAAAGCTCACCAGCCTTGTTTTCGCTGCTGGGCGATCGCCAGTGCCGGTCGCATCCGCCGCACAAACCCCGCTCAGTAACAGCGGATAGTCTCCTAAAATGCCAATATCCAAGTGGTCTGACTGGAGGCCGCTGACGATAGGCGCACCTGAGGTGAAGTCGTGCCAATGAATGCTGTATTCGGCGTTGTGATATTGCCCATCGTGAGGTAAGAAGTGTTCTAGCAGCCCTAACCGCTGAATGATCACGCCTGCGGTGACCGTCTGGATGGTTTTGTTTTGGGTGCCAATAGAGATTGTTATTTTTTTAGGTAAGCTGGGGCGACGAATGGACAGACCCGGCGCCTTTAAATAAACCGGTATGGAAAGATTGGGTGAGTGAGGCGGAGATGCGCGATTGAGGCCCTGTCCTGTTCTTTGGGTAATCAGCTGAATGAGCTGCTGCAAAGGCCCTTTGGAGAGCGTCTTTTGGGGAGAGTTACTTTTTAGCGTCCGTTTTAGCTGTAGCATAAACAGCTTCATATTTAGCGAAAACTCTTGCAGCGAAACGGCTTTCAACATCTGAGCTTTGCGCTCAGTTTGAAACTGCAAGCTAGAGGCAAATCCTAAATAATGTCCTTGGCTTAAGAACATACTCATTAAGCTAGAAGATTCGACGATTTCATAATGGCTAAAATCTGAAAGCTGCATACCTAGCTCATTGATTCGCGACTCTAGCGCTAGCCGCTCTGGGGTTGCCGCTGCCGGAAATGCCCAAGGCTCTGCTGTGAGGTTTTTTAGGCTCAGCCAATCGGCTTTTGCCAAGCGGTGATCGGCCGCGACCATGAGGCAATATTGAAAGCTATCGACGGCGACTGAATCTATTTCGTCAAAGCCGTTTAAATTGGTTTCTGAAAAGCCGACATCCACCTCTCCTAATGTAATCGCTTGGTGGAGCTGATGTACCGACTCAAACGGCTGGCATTGCAGGTCAATTTCGGGATGTTTTTGACGATATTCAAACAATATTTTAGGCAGCCAGCCGTTAGCAACATTCACCGTACAGCCAATTTTTAAATGGCTAAACTTACCTTGCTTAATCTCTTCAATTTCTTGTATGAGTCGGCCTTCCATCTCTAGCAGGCCTGGGCCTGTTTCTAGCAAATAGTCACCGACTGCTGTGAGCTTTATTTTGCGACCTAATCGATTAAATAGTTCGGTTCCTAAGCTTTGTTCTAAAGATTTTATTTTGGCACTGACCGCAGGCTGCGTTAGGTTCAGCGCATCTGCGGCTTCGGTGAAGCTAAGATGGCGAGCCACTTCCAAAAAGACTTTAAGCTGGTAGATTTCCATAGGTCGATGGTCGCAGTGCGATCGCACGCTTTTAGCAGCGCTTTATATTAATTTTAATGCTCACTTGATCCTCACTTGATGCTCACTTGATGCTTACTTGATGCTCATTTGATGATCAATATACTCTCTAATTTCTTCTGTTATGAGTCATCATCTTATTACTGATTTTTATCAGTGTATAAAACAAATCAATCGACAAACTGTGCGTTTGGATACCAAGTCGCTTGAGACACCCTCTAAGCTTTTCTAAACTGGCAATAGAAACGTTTTCACACAACAGGCTATTTCAGATGCTGGTGCAGGATTCTCTGGCACCAGCAAAGCAATCTTCGGATACGCTCGTTTTATTGATTCAAGACTGCTTGTTTTCCTGACCTTTAAAATCGATTGAAACTCATACTGTTGGAAATCACATTGGTTGAATCACATCTAGTTGAGATCACATCGGTAAAAAAGGTTGACCTAAATCGAAATGAGGAATTTTCGTGAATATTCAGAATCTGCAAACAGATTTTTTGGTGATAGGTGGTGGCACCGCTGGCACGATGGCAGGCATCAAGGCAAAGCAGGCTAACCCTGATGCAGATGTGCTGATTTTAGAAAAAGCGAATATTCGCCGCAGTGGTGCGATCGCAATGGGCATGGATGGCGTCAACACCGCCGTGATACCGGGCAATTCTACCCCCGAACAGTACGTCAGAGAAATCACCATCGCCAACGACGGCATCCTCAATCAAAAGTCGGTATACCAAACCGGGCGCTGGGGCTATGAAGTCATTCAAGAACTCGAAAGCTGGGGCGTAAAATTTCAAAAAGATCACGAAGGCAACTACGACCTCAAGCAGGTTCACCGAGTTGGTAAATATGTGCTCCCCATGCCAGAAGGCAAAGACCTCAAAAAGATCCTTACCCGCCAAGTAAAACGTCACAAAGTTCGAGTGACTAATCGAGTAATGGCCACTCGCGTAATGGTGAAAGATGGCCGGGTGATTGGCGCAGTCGGCTTTGACGTGCGCAAAGGCGACTTTGTGGTCATTCAGGCCAAAGCCGTGGTGCTGTGCACAGGTGCCTGTGGCCGTTTGGGCCTGCCCGCTTCTGGCTATCTCTACGGCACTTACGAGAACCCAACCAACGCAGGCGACGGCTACTCCATGGCCTACCATGCCGGGGCCGAACTCACCAACATTGAGTGCTTTCAAATCAACCCGCTGATTAAAGACTACAACGGCCCTGCCTGCGCCTATGTCGCGAGTCCATTTGGGGCTTACACCGCCAACGCCGAAGGCAATCGCTTCATCAACTGCGACTATTGGAGCGGCCAAATGATGCTCGAAACCTGGAAAGAGCTGAACTCTGGCAAAGGCCCTGTGCATTTAAAAATGTATCACCTCGATGACGACACCATTTCAGAAATTGAGCGAGTCCTATGGGCAAACGAGCGGCCCAGTCGCGAGCGCTTTCACGAAGGTCGCCAAGAAAACTACCGCACCCATGGGGTAGAAATGAACATTTCAGAAATTGGCCTGTGCAGTGGCCACAGTGCCTCTGGCGTTTGGGTAAATGAAAAGGCTGAAACCACCGTTCCGGGCCTTTATGCGGCTGGCGACATGGCTAGCGTGCCGCACAACTATATGATTGGGGCGTTTGTTTCAGGGCGACTCTCTGGCCTAAACGCGATGGAATATGTGCAGGGCATAGACCATGTAGACCCCGACCCCGCCTTTTTAGAAGCCGAAAAAGCGCGCATTTATGCGCCGATGAATCGCCCCGATGGCGTTCCTCATACGCAGGTAGAATACAAGCTACGCCGCTACGTGAATGACTATTTGCAGCCGCCTAAGTCTCCTTCTAATATGGAAATTGGCCTAGCCGCCTTTGAGCGCTATCACGACACCTTAGATTTAATGGGCGCGCGCGATCCGCATGAGCTAATGCGCTGTATGGAAGTGCATTTCATTCGCGACTGCGCAGAGATGGCCGCGAGAGCGTCACTGTATCGCAAAGAGAGTCGCTGGGGCCTGTATCACTATCGCTTGGACTACCCAGAGAAGAACGATGAAGAATGGTTCTGCCATGCGAATTTGAAAAAGGGTGAAAATGGAGAAATGGAAATGTTTAAGCGGGCGGTAGAGCCTTACATTGTAGATGTGAATTTGGAGCAGGAGGTGTATGACGTCGCGGTGCGATAAACGCTTGAAATTCGATTTGTTTCCCTGTTTTCCTTTTGTTCTTTACTCCAAACGCTCCTATGGCTCTGACGACCCAACGTGTTGATGTCCCTGTGATTGTTGATGAATCTAAATGTTTGGAAAAATGTACTGCCTGCATTGAAGTGTGCCCGTTAGATGTACTGGTCAAGAATCCAGAAACCGGTAAGGCATACATGAAATACGACGAGTGTTGGTTTTGCCTTCCTTGCGAAAAGGAATGCCCCACCAATGCCATCACTGTTCAAATTCCGTTTTTATTGCGCTAGGGAGACTTGTAACCGATGACCTATTCAGAACTCGATCCCGAAGTAGTGCAATGGGTAGAGATGTTGCAATCGCCTGACCTGAACGATCGCCTGGTCGCGGCGAAAACGCTCCAGCACTTGGGCGATGAAGATACGATTGAGAGCCTGATTGTGGCGCTCAAAGATGACAGCCCCAAGGTGCAAGAGATTGCTGTAATGGCGCTGTGGGAAATGGCGAACCCAATTGCCATCCCGCCCTTGCTCAAATGTTTAGGATCTACTCAGCCAGAAGCGGTTCGAGTAGAGGCGTTAGCCGCGCTTAAAGAAATGGTGTCGCCAGATGACTTACTCACACTGCTTGACGAGGTGCAAATAGAGGATGAAACCGTTCAGCTCAATGTGTTGATTCTGCTGCGGAAGATTCACGATGCGCAGGCGCTGCCCTATATTGCCCCTTTCTTTGAGTCCAAGAGTCCGGCGCTGCGAGAAGCGGCAGTGGTGACCCTTCGCTACCTTAACCAAGTGGTGCGGTTTGAGCCTGCTTTGGCGTTGGCCAGTGATGAAAGCGAGGAAGTTCGGCGCTCGGCTATTTTAACGCTGGGGCATTTAAGCGATGAGGCGGTGGTGCCGACGCTGTGTCAGGCGCTGACCACCGATGCTGACTGGCAGGTGCGCCGAAATGCCGCTCAGGCGCTGGATTTACAGTCAACCCCAGCGGCTATTGGGGCGTTGACGAGCGCCCTCGAAGATGAACACTGGCAAGTGCGGAAGTTTACAGCGCGGGCGTTGCAGCGAGTGGCCGATGATACGGTGATTCCTAGTCTGGTTAAAGCGTTGTCCGATGAATATTCGGATGTGCGACGGGATGCGGCGATCGCACTCGGCAACCTCGGTAATCCAGAGGTGCTCTCGGCCCTCAAACAAACGCTTGATGATCCTGACCGCGATGTTCAAATTTTTTCTGGGCGAGCCATTCAAAAAATCCAGGACAAGCTAGCGGAAACCACCCATGCCTAACCACGAGTCTCCTTTTATTCGCCAGTCTTTTAAAGCTGCTCATGAAACCGCTCATGAAACTGCTCATACCGCCGATGGCTCCCTTGAGACGAGTCTGGCCGCCGCTGCCCAAAAGCAAGCTGCGATCGCCTGTTTGAAGCAAGTAATAGACCCGATCCTCAACAACAATATTGTTGATCTCGGAATGGTGCGCAATTTACGTGTGGTCGATAACTATGTTTATTTTCGGCTGTATGTGGGCGTTCATCAGCAGGACTTAAAAGATCAGGCTCAGCGATCGCTCGCTGACTTGAGCTGGTGTGAGAAAGCCTACATTCAGATCTGCACCATTCCGGGTGTGCGCACAACGCTTGCTGTTTCGAGCGGTAAAGGCGGTGTCGGTAAATCAACCACGGCTGTAAATTTGGCGGCTGCGCTCACCCAAACAGGGGCTAAGGTCGGCGTGCTAGATGCCGATATTTATGGCCCCAACGTGCCGCAGATGCTGGGATTGGGCCATGCTGATGTGGAAATTGTAAAGACCGCGCAGGGCGATCGCTTTAAACCGCTAGAAGCGCACGGCATTCAGGTAATGTCGGTGGGTTTATTAGCTGCGCCGGAGCATCCGCTGGCGTGGCGTGGCCCTGTGCTACATAAAATTATCACCCAGTTTATTCAAGAGGTTGACTGGGGCGATCTTGATTATTTACTCATTGATCTGCCGCCGGGCACAGGCGATGCGCAGATTACGATTATTCAGGAGAGCCCCATTTGTGGGGTGGTGATGGTGACAACGCCTCAGCAGGTGGCTGTATCGGATGTGCGGCGCAGCATTCATATGTTTCGTCAGGTGGGGGTGCCGGTGCTGGGCCTGGTGGAAAATATGAGCTATTTGATTTGTGGGTGTTGCGGCGATCGCACCTCTATTTTTGGCACGGGCGGCGGCGAGCAAATGGCCGCAGAGCTTTCTGTGCCGCTACTGGGTCAGGTGCCGATTGATCCTAATATCTGTGCGAGGGGTGATTCGGGGCAGCCCTTACCCTTGGCAGATAAGGATGCGCCCCTTTCGAAGGTGTTCGAGGCGATCGCACAGGGGCTAAACAACACGTTTACGCCGAGCCTTAAACCAGTGAGTGCTGCCTTAAGCAGTGCCGCCCTGAGCAGTGCCGCCTTGAGCAGTGCCGCCTTGAGCAGTGCCGCCTTGAGCAGTGCCGCCTTGAGATAATGGGCCCATCCGCTCATCCAACAATCTCTAATCCGATGCAGCCGCTATTTTATCCTGAGTGCGATGCTCAAAATCGTCCGCATCGTGGCGTTCATGTAGCTGATCGGCCAAATCACCCGAGATTCGGTTGACGATGCGGCCACGCTTGAGGGCTGGGCGTTCAGCAATTTGCTCTGCCCAGCGAATCACATGGGGGTAAGCCGGTGCATCAATAAATTCGGCGGCGTTGTAAGCGTTGTTTTGAACCACCGCGCCATACCAAGGCCAAATCGCGATATCAGCGATTGTGTATTGATCCCCCACCATAAATGAATGGGTTTCTAAATGGCGGTTCAAAACATCGAGCTGGCGTTTTACCTCCATGGTAAAGCGGTCAATGCAATATTCAATTTTGATCGGCGCATAGCTGTAAAAGTGACCAAATCCCCCGCCGAGGTAAGGCGCTGAACCCATCTGCCAAAACAACCACGACAAACATTCCGTCCGGGCCGAGTGTTCTGTCGGGATGAAGTGACCAAACTTTTCTGCGAGATAGAGCAAAATGGAACCCGATTCAAACACACGAGTGGGTGTGGGTGTGGAATGATCCATTAATGCCGGGATTTTAGAATTGGGATTGACCGCGACGAACCCGCTGCTGAATTGATCGCCGTCGCTAATTTTAATTAAATGGGCATCGTATTCGGCCCCTGCTTCACCGATGGCTAGCAGTTCTTCGAGCAAAATGGTGACTTTTTGGCCGTTGGGTGTGCCCAATGAATACAGCTGAAGCGGATGTTTTCCCACAGGCAAAACCTTGTCGTGGGTTGGCCCGGCAATGGGGCGGTTGGTGCTGGCCCAAGTACCGCCACTTTCAGTGTTCCATTGCCACACTTTTGGAGGGGTATAGTCGGTTTGGCTGCTCATGAGGTTGCCGCTACGCTTTGGCAAGCCTAGCGATGACGGGTTTTAAGATGGGATGGGCAACTGCGGCTTCGAGCGCGATGATGGTGCCATTTTTCATCGCGGCGGCGATCCCCCCGCTGAGGGCGGGCTTGTTTTTGATGGCTTCTACGGCTTTAGCCATGATCATACTGCGGCCAATGGGCCTGCGGTTGTCGTAGCTTTTGTCCAGTTCTGCAAAAATGATGTGCAAATCTTCTACGGTTTCGCCAAGGCTTTGAGTGGGAGCAACTTTTTTGGACATGACTGGATGAATTCCTTAAGGGATGGGCGTGTAGCGGTACAAGATTGTCCAGTCGCCGATGAAATAGCTCTGAATGCCTATGTTCTCTTACATTAGCAGTTCTTGGACATAAAGCCACTTAAAGCGACTTACACTACAGAACTGAAGCGCCTCCATCCGATAGTTTATGGAGACCCTAAAATTTGAATCTGGCTTCCTTCTCCCCGATGCGCACATCTCTTAGGGATAGCTTGCGGGTGGTCGTTTACCTCCATTTAGAGACCCATGTTTGGATTGGATAATAAGGTCGCAGTGGTGACCGGCGGTGCTTCTGGTATCGGCGAAGCCATTGTTCAACGGTTTCTCAAAGCCGGGGCAATTGTTTACTCAATCGATTTAGTCAATGCGAGCATTGAGGGCGCAATCAGCCTACTAGGCGATGTTTCTAAAGAGGCCGACATTGAACGATTGCTGGCACAAGCCGCTGCCGCCACCGGCTATATAGACATTCTGGTCAATAATGCTGGCATCCAGCCGCTCGGCATCCCGTTTTCAGATCTCACAGAGACCACGCTTCGCCGTACCTTTGAGGTTAATGTGCATGGTGTGGCCTTTGGCGTTAAGCATGGGCCTACCTTTATGCCTGAGCGCGGCGGGCGCATTATTAATACCACGTCGTTTGTGGGCATTATTGGCATTCCCCTGGGTTCGGCCTATGCCGTTTCTAAGGCTGCGGTGGTGCAAATGACCAAATGTGCAGCCATTGAGTTAGCCGCTAAAAGAATTACGGTCAATGCGATCGCACCTGGAACCGTGCTTACGCCCGCCGTCACCAACATCCCCAACAATCCCGAAATTCCTTTTGTCTCTAGCCGTACTCCGTTAGGCCGCCTTGCCAAATCCGCCGAAATTGCCTCAGCGTTTCACTTCCTCGCCTCAGATGAGGCGGCCTATATCACGGGCGCAATTCTACCGGTCGATGGAGGCATTACTGCCGGTTGGGAACGGTACGACTTACCCCCACCTGATCCTCACATGTAATAAGTAACCCAGTGTAATCAAATTAAAGATGAAACAGAATCACTGCATTGCCCCCCTGCCCCCCAATTCTGGGGGGTTCTGACTCTGGCCTCCCCCAGAATTGGGGGATTGAGGGGGCAATGCAGTATCTACGATTTAATTATGCCAGCCTACTTAGCGGCTTAAGCCTAAAACAACAATCTGCTAAAACAACAATCTGCTAAAACAACAGCCCCCAAGCACGAGACTATTATGATCAACAGACTCAAGTCCAAACCAACCAGTATCGAAGCTATCAATGCGGCCATTTTAGAGTCGGCCTCTACTGACTTGGCTCATGCGTTTACCTTGCCCGCAGCGGCCTACACCTCAGAAGACTATTTCGAATATGAAAAAGAGACTATTTTTCAGCAAGAATGGCTGTGCCTTGCCCATGTCTCACAAATTCCCAAGCCCGGTGACTATCTGAGCTTAGATGTGATTGGAGAGCCGGTTATGGTGGTGCGCGGTAAAGATCATCAAATCCGGGTGATGTCTCGCGTGTGTCCTCATCGGGCGATGGATATTATGCCCACCGGCTTTGGCTACGATGAGCGAGGTCGGGTGAAAGGCTTTATGTGTCCTTACCACAGCTGGACCTTTGATTTGGGCGGGCAGCTTAAGGGCGCACCTGAAATGCACAAGACTTGCGACTTTAACCGTAAAGACTTTGGACTGGTGACGTTTCGCAGTGAGATTTGGGAGGGTTTTGTCTTTATGACTTTTAATGATGAGGCTGATGCGATCGCAACGCAACTTGCCGATCTTCACCCGCTCGTTGCCCCCTGGCAGATGGGTGAGATGGATGTGGTCACCGAGCTGGAATGGGATCTCGACATCAACTGGAAAAACATGATCGAAAACTGGATGGAGCCCTATCATCACATGGGCATTCATGTAAAATCGCTTCAGCCGCTGATGCCTGCCAAGGGCTGCTGGACCGATGAGTATCATCCGCACTACACCCGCGCCCATTTACCCTACCGGCAAAGCCTGGTCGATGCGATGCAAGCCGCCGAGGAAAAAGGCGAGCACTTTGGCAGCTTTCCGCCTATTCCCGGTATTCCAGAGGCATACAAAACCGAGTGGACGGTGCATGTGGGTTACCCTGCCTACCTGATGCTCACTGGCCCAAATTGCGCCCTTTGGTATCGCCTGCTGCCTATCAGCGCCGAAAAAATTCACCTGGTAACCACCATTCTGGTGAACAAAGACGCTCAGGCCCATCCTGATTTTGAGCAGCATTTGGCAGCCGAAACTCAAATCCTCAAAGATTTTCATACGGAAGATATTGAGGTGTGTACGGCTGTTCAGCGAGGCCTAAATTCTGTTGCTTTTCAGCATGGGCGCATGAGCCATTTAGAAGCGCCTGTTTTCCAGATTCAGCGCTATTTGGCGAGTCGGATTCGGGCAACGGGCCATGCGCCAGCCGTTTTGCCGCTCGCTAACTGTCAGGAGGCCCGTCAGGAGGCCCATCAGGAGGCCCGTCAGGAGGCCACGGTATGAGCCAGCGTACGGTTGCCTATATTATGCCGCTGCCGCCGGGGTTGCATCCCGGTATGGATGCGATCGCGCATGGGTTGGCCCTGGGCCTGACCGGCACCGACACCGACCTACGGATTCTCCCTGCCGATCTGCGAGATCCTAACTTCACCATTGAACAGAACCAGGCTGTTGTCGCGGCAACAGAGGCCAAGGTCGATGGCATTTGTTTGTTTGTGCTTGATGAACAAGAACCTGCGCCCGCCGTCTGGCGCGCCATCGGTAAAAACATTCCCGTGATTGCCCTGCACAAGCCGGTTTTCCCGGTCACGGCAACCATCGCGGTTCCCAACTTTTATCATGGCCTCTATCTCACACAGTTTTTGGCGCGCAGCATTGGCGAATCGGGCCGGGTGGCTATTATTGGTGGCCCGCCCATTTTAGACGATGCAGAAATGGTCGAAGGGCTGATTGAAGGGGCCAAACGCTGTCGTTTAACGCTGTTGAACGACCCCCACGACCCCCTTTGTCGCAATATGGCAGATGTGGCCGGTGCGGGTGCTGAGGCCGTTCGTCACGTACTCGATACCTATACTGATCTAGATGCGCTGATAGTATTCAACGACGAAACCCTGATTGATGTATTGCCCATACTCAAAGAACGCGGACTGCTAGGCACGTTGCCAGTGGTGTCTCGCAATGGCAGTCCAGAAGCGGTAGAAGCGGTGAAACGCGGGGACACTTTGGCAACTTATGACTATGGCCTGCCTGAAATGGGGATTGCGGCGGGCGAAGTCTTTAAGGATATTTTTCTCAATGGCGCTGACCCGCAAGATGAGATTGTGTGCCCGACCTATGGCCGTGTGATTGATGAAGAAACGGCGGCAGACTACATCCCTTGGGCTAAGCGCGCGCCTGCTGTAGATTTGATCACGGGGCTCGATTAACCGCTGCTCTAAGTAGCCCAGTGTAATCAAATTAAAGATGAAACAGAATCACTGCATTGCCCCCTCAGTCCCCCAAATTTGGGGGAAGCCGGACTCAGAGCCCCCAAATTTTGGGAAACCCATTATTGGCTCAAGGAATAAATCTTATATTTCTATAGGGGGCAATGCAGTATCTACGATTTAATTATGCCAACTTACTTATTTGGATATCATAAGGATTTTCCAAGAATATCAAGCGTATAGGGCGAGGATTTCCTGAGCGGCCCGTAGCCCAGAGAGATAAGCGCCATGCGCGGTGCCATAGTAGTCGCCATTCGAAGCTTCGCCTGCAAAGAACACTAAGGGGCTCATCGGTGCAGCCAGCGCCTGACGCATTGCTGGTGTTGCCCCGACAGGATTGTATGAATAAGACCCCAAGGAAAACGGATCGGTTGCCCAGCGCGTGATTTGATAGTCAATGGGCTCAGGTATGTCTGCGCCATACAGTGTTCTGAGTACTTGTATTGCACTGGTTACAATCTGTTGATCTGACCAGGTTTCAATCTCTCTGCCTCGGTCGGCGGCATTAAACCCTAGCAGTACAGGCAGGTTGCTGGCCCGCATAAAGCTCACCCATTCGGTCCATTCCCCCGGATTGGCCGAAACCTGTTCTAGCCAATCTACATCGGTCGGCCAAAAGGCTGTTTCAAAACGCAAATAGCATTTGTTTAACACGCCCATGCCAAGCTGTGCGATCGCCTGTTGCTTGGCCGGTGGCAGCTCCGGCGAAAAACGCACCTGCTGAGATTGCAACACGCCTAATGTCAGCGTTACAACCACATGGTCAGCCACCCATTCGCGCTTTTGAGTGATCACTCGAACGGGCGACTGCTGCCATTCAATCGCTTCAACCACCTGACCTAGCTCAATGTTCAGGCTGCTCGCCAAAAATTGCGTGATCACCTGAAAGCCGTCTACAAACAGTGCATCGTCGCCTTCAAATTCTTGGCTGTTATCAAACCAGTGGGTCGAAAGCCTCGCGGCGCTTCCTGAATATTCCTGTTCTATTTCGCTGTTAAGAATGAAGTGGATAAACCGGGATGCCTCTGTTAAGAGATCTGTTGAAGTGCCTGTTGAAGCGCCTGTTGAAGCACCTGTTGAAGCGCCTGTTGAAGCGCCTCTTGCGGCCTCTAAGGATGGCATCAATGGCTCAATTACTTGCCAAATTGAAGCATCGGCATCTTGATTTTGTGCTTTTTGGATGGCCTGCCACACTTTCTGCCTCAGCGCTGCCATCCGGGCTTCTTCTGCTGTGGACAATGGCTGTCCGGCGGTGTTGTAGGTGATGGTTCGGTCATAACGGGTCACCAGCCGACTGGCCTGAATGTCTTCAGCCAAGTCTGTCAGTGGGTTGCCCTGGGTTCCATGTATCCAGGTCGCACCCAAATCAAGGGGCATATCAGACCATTGGGTGCTGGTCCAAATGCGACCGCCGATGCGATCGCGTGCTTCTAACAGGGTAACGTCATGGCCTTGCTGCTGCAATTCCCGAGCCGCCGCTAGCCCTGCCAAACCAGCGCCAATGACAATAATTCGTTTGCGAATTCCTAGTCAAAGACAATCTCTCTACTCCGCTGGTACAAAGTGTAAAAGACAGTGCAGTCAATGCCATTGAGGCAATTATCATAGGCCTCGCCCAGACCTATCTCAAGCTCCTTAAGGTCTTCTTCATCTAGCCCGGCGCGTAAGGCGCGGCGCGCGCGGGCGTCGTTGGTGGTTCCGGTGATGTCGGAGACATTGGGGCCGGTGATGTCAGAGACATTAGGGCCGGTGATGTCGGAGACATTGGGGCCGGTGATGTCGGAGAGGTTGGGATGTTGGGCGAGTGCGGGGGCGGCACTGGCGAATAAGGCAGCTGCTAGAGAAACGCGGCAGGCCAAACGAAATAGAGGGGGCATGGGAAAGCGATCCTTGGTTTGGTTGGTGGGGGTAATTGCAGAAAAGATGCACCAAACTGGGAACGGGGAAGGGGGAGTGGGGAAGGGGGAGTGGGGAGTGGGGAGTGGGGAATTGGGAATTGGGAGTGGGGAATTGGGAATTGGGAGTGGGGAATGGAAAATTGGAAATTCAGAGAATTTACAGATGCTTTTGTAAGATTATCAAATCATGCAGAGAATAATATGAAGACTTGATGTGGGGAGTTTGGCGAAAGGGATTTCGCTAGCGAAAGAGATCGGATAGGGAAACGCCGACGCCGATGACGAAGCGCGGGTCGCCATCGCCTTCCCCGGCGAGGTCGCGGATGGCGGGTGTGAAGACAATGGGGAAGTTGGGGAAGGGGGCGACAGAAACGCCGACGGCGAGGTCTTGGCCTGTCCATTCGGTGATGAGGTTCGTGGAAGGTAATACCTGGAGGGCGGCGCTGCCAAAGGGGGCAATGGCAAATTCGCCGTTGGCGATGTTGTCAACGGTGCGAAAACGGCCTGAGCCTGCGCCTGCGGTGAGGGTGATGCGGCTAAAGGCATCGGTAAAGTTTTCTCGCAGGTCGAAGGTTTTGGTGATAACGCCGTAGTAGGTGTTTTCAAAGTCGTTGAATTCAATTTGGTCGTTGTCTTCAGGGAGGCGACCGAAGTTGATGATGCCTTCGCCGCCGATGGCGGCGGCCCACCCGTTGCCAAATTGCTTGTGTAGTTTGGCGTTTAGCCCGCCGCTGAGGGGGGCGCGACTGCCGCCGAAGCTCGCAGCGGTGTAGGAAATTTGCAGCCCGACAGATTCACGGGCGTTACCGAGGCCAAAGCCAATGCCTGCGGTGCCATCGCGAACGCCACCGCCAAAAATGGTGCCGGGGTTTGCGCCGCCGCTAAAGCGGGTACGCGACTGAAAGCCAATGCCTGCGAATACTTGGCCTTTGTCTGCACCGTAGCCGGAGGGGTTGGAAATGGTGATGCCGGGATACACGCGGCGGCTGGTGAAGCCATGGGTGGGGAGGGTGATGTTGCTCAGCGCTTCTTGGAGCTGTTGAATTTCTTCGAGGGGGGGAAGTGATTGTGAAATGAGGGTGTTGGCGCGATCGCCTGGCGTGTCTTCTGGTTCAGTAGCGGCTTCATGAGAAGGCTTTGTGAGTTCTGCGGACTCTGTGAGTTCTGTGGGTTCTGTGGGCTCTGCGGGCTCTGTTGATTCTGTGGGCTCTGTGGCGAGGGGCGTGGTGAGTTGTTCGAGCAGGGCGATGGCGAGTTCGGGTTCTAGGTTGGCTGCGGCGGCTGGGGTGGGTGGATTGATGTTAGAGGGGCTTAGGGTGGAGGGGCTTAGGGCGGGCTGTGATGCGATCGCGGTGCTGCCGCGGGGCGAAATGGCCCAAAAGGTTGGGACTGCGCGAGTTTCGATGGGGGCGGGTTGCCATCGTTTGGGCGTGGTGGGCCTTTGTGCGCTATAGGCAGAGCCACCGAGTAAAACATTGACTGAAATGGCTGGTGCTGTGGAGCTTGCGCCGGTTAGCTGATCGGCAGAAAGGGTGATGCCCCCGGCGTTGGCGAGCAGGGGAGCGGCCTGTGCGGTAGGCGATAGAGCAACGGTGAGGCAGGAGAGTGCGCCTGCGAGGTTAAGGCTGGGCGATCGCATGGTGGCAAGTGTCCTGTTGGTTACTTTGCCATATTCCCGTACGAGCTGATTGCATTCCGTGTAAATGCGGGTAGATTCACGAACACTTAAAAGAAGGCGCTTAAAAGTAAGGGGCTTAAAAGAGCTATGAGGTGATTGACGGCGGTAAGGCTTACGGGTAAGAATATTCTTTTTTTAGAGAAAAATAGGCCAAAAAAATGTGCTAAAAAAGCAAATTGGGTGCATTACACCATAGGTAATGTGATGACGCACCTTAAGATGCAGGAGACCAAAAAAGACCAGGAAAGCCGTAGAGAATGGAAGCTCAGACTCATTCGGCGACTCTATGAACGGGGTTATAATAAATCAGACATCATCAACCTATTTCGATTTATCGACTGGGTGATGGTGTTACCCAAAGGCTTAGAGAGTTCTTTTTGGACAGAGTTAAAAGCTTACGAGGAGACGCGAAAAGTGCCTTATATTACCAGCGTTGAGCGACTTGGATTTGAGCGCGGCCTACAAGAAGGGCGGCAAGAAGGACGGCAAGAAGGTCTGCAAGAAGGACGGCAAGAAGGTCTGCAAGAAGCGAGCAGACTGATTCTTCAGCGTTTGCTTGTCGGAAAATTTGGGACGTTGCCGGAGCATTTGTGTACTGCTGTTGAAACCCTTAGCCCGGAGGCGGTTGAGTCTTTGGCGATCGCACTGCTCAATTTTTCATCGATTGAAGATTTGGAAACCTGGCTGGCTGAACAGCGTTTGCAGGGATAAGTCGTTCTGTGAGTTGATGGGCGGAGGGTTGGTAGGCGGCAATGTAGATTGCGGGCGGAAATATTCTTTTTTGAGAGAAAAATAGGCCAAAAAAATGGGTGGCTTTAGCTTTGTTTAAGGGTTTTTTGCAGGGGCGTTTTGGGCAAATATGTGTTCTTTACGACGATCGCCTGTTCTAACTGGGGAACATTCAGCTTTGAGTAAGGTAAAGCTGGAATGAAGTGGTTGTCTGTTGCGGGAACAATGAAAAATTTTTGGATTCGCTGCTTTGTGATTGGGTTTACATTGGCAGTGGTGCTTTACTTTGCAATAATTCCCACTAGGATTGCTATGGTCAAAAAGGAGGTGCCCAATCCTGAGGCTATTTTTGTGTTGGGTGGGGGGAGCGATCGCGAGGTGTTTGCGGCTGAGTTTGCTCGCCGTCATGCGGATTTGAATGTTTGGGTTTCGACGGGTTCAAGTGCCAAAAAGGTGGAGGCCATTTTTGAGGCGATGGGTATATCGTTAACTCGGCTGAATTTGGACTATCGAGCGGTGGATACGGTGACGAATTTTACGACGATGGTGGGGGTGTTTCAGCAGCAGGAAATACGGCATGTGTATTTGCTGACGTCAGATTTTCATATGAGGAGGGCTAGGGCGATCGCGTTTTTTGTGTTGGGTAGTCGGGGGATTACCTATACGCCGGTTGAGGTTCCTTGTGCGTTTCCGCAAATGCGGTCTAAGTGTTTGGCGGAGTCGGGGCTGCATGTGTCGCGGGATGTGGTGCGATCGATTGTTTGGTTGTTGACTAAAAGAACGGGGGGATCTGTTCGGATTAGGATACCGCGATCGCTATAGCTTGTGAGATCGCTGATTAAATAGATCGTTATTAAATAGCTCGTTAGAAATTAGATAGCCCGTTAGAAAGCTAGCGAATGCCTATTTTCGTCTACACATGATTTAGAATTTTGATGGGTAAGATGGTCAAAAATTAAGATGATGGGTAAATGTGATGGGTATCAGTGAGCTGGTGTTTTTAGTGGAGGAAGATCCTGAAGAGGGTTATGTCGCGAGGGCTTTGGGTGAATCTATTTTTACTCAAGCGGATACTTTGAATGAACTTAGACCGATGATATTGGATGCTGTGCGCTGTCATTTTGAGGAAGCTCACCGTCCTAAGGTTATTCGCCTTCATATTGTCCGAGAGGAGGTAATGGCTTCGTGAGGGTGCCCAGGGATTTGTCGGGTAGTGACCTCATTAAAAGCTTATCGCGATTGGACTATCAGATTACGCGTCAGACGGGAAGCCATGTTCGGCTAAAGACGCTGCGTTGTGGAGAACATAATATTACTGTTCCAGCACATAGCCCTATTAAACTGGGTACTCTCAACGCTATTTTGCGAGATGTTGGGACTCATTTTGGAATGACCCGAAAGGACTTGATAGAGGTGCTTTTTTCTCGGCAATAGTTTATTGTTATTTGTTGATTCTTGGATCTAAGACGCTGAAACGTTAAGAGGTTGCGGGGTAGCTGGGCACGATTTATCGTTCGGTTATTGACTAAAAGAAGCGGAGGGCATGTTCGGATTAGAATACTGCGATCGCTATAATCTATGAGAAAACCCACTAAAAACTTACGGCCAACGCCTTAATTTTGGATGCCGTTTTGATGATTGTTGTTGCAGTAGTGGTTATCCCAGTAGGCTTGTGAACGTGTTCTATTCCTATTTGCGAAGTCACTAGAAATGTTGCACCAGTTTGAAAGAAAAAGCTCCATTCCCTACTCCCCATCCCCTATTCCCCATTCTCTACTCCCTACTCCCTATTCCCCATCCTCTTCATCTGCTCTAATTCAACGATTTTAATAGCCAAAAGGGTTTCAGCTAACATTCGCTGGAAGGCGTAGTAGATGCCACGCCAGCCGTCGAGGATGCCGCCTTTGAGGATGAGGCAGTAAAGAAGGACTGCAAAGGGAGCGAAGAGCTTGTGGCGGCGGAGGCGATCGCTGCCGCTCAGTTTTTCCGGGGGGGTTGTTAGGAGTTGTTGCGCCTCTTGTACCATGTAGCGGTCTTGCGCCCAGAGCCAACGGGAGAGTGATTTTCGATCGTCGTGGTGAATATGGGCTTTTAGGGTTGCGGTTGTTCCTTGAATGGTGACACCGTGGGCATGACCATTGTTATGGTAGTGGGCCTTGGCTCGACGATAAAGTGCTATGCGAGGAGGTAACAGGGTTCCTCGTAGAGGTTTACCAAAGACACAATATTTGAAAGGAATTCGGTAACTATCAGCGTGGGGATTGCTTGGAAGAGAGTGAATTTCTTGGATGAGGCGATCGCTAAGGACATAGTCGGCATCTAGGGAGAGAACCCATTCACTAGTGATTTGAGTGAGCCCATAGTTGCATTGGTCGGCGAAGCTATCAAATTGGCGTTGGAGGACTTGGACTTTTGGGTGCTGAGCGAGGATGTTGAGGGTGCGATCGCTGCTGTAGCTATCAACAACTAAAATGTCCTTAGCCCAAGTTAAACGCTCTAGAACCCGATGAATGTTTGGCTCTTCATTGTAGGTCAGAATTAGTGGTGTAATTTTTTCACTTAGCAATATTCCAGGCTTTGATCCAGCAACAATTTGTGTATGCAGCATAAGGTAATCACCTAATTACTTAGGAATAATTCCAGCACAGAGCGTTGGTTTCCCAAGAAAAGGAGTACAACCGTTTTTATTGTCACGAGGCTACTATATCCTTGGATTCTACTTTGGAATATGAGGAAAGTGTTGGTTGATTTAATATTCTCTTGTAGATTTGACATAGACGTTGAGCAATGCTATCCCATGCGTAGTCTCGACGAGCTAACGCTCTCGCACGAGCGCTCATCTCTCGTCGTTTAGTCGGATTAGCAAGCCCCTGTCGGATTGCAGTGGCGATCGATTCAACCTCCAGCTCTGCCACGAATCCTACGGACTCTTCTTTTACAACCTCTGCTAAAGCTACCCCAAATGTCACCACCACCGGTAAACCAGCAGCGATCGCTTCCAATACCGCTACACCAAAATTTTCTGAATAGGACGTTAGGACAAATAAATCTGATCCTTTGAGCAAGAGCTGTTTCATCTCCCCAGCCACCAGGCCAAGACGATGTACCCGACCATCTAACCCCGCTGCTTTAATAAGCTGTGAGATCTCTGCTTCATAAGCTAATTCGCCACTACCTGCCAGCAAAAAGGTAAACCGTTGGCCTTTGAGCTGACCTAGAGCGGGTAGTAGATAGTCTAAACCTTTCTTGGCATGAAGACGTGAGAGAAATAAAAGAATTGGTTCATCGGAAGGAAGTTGAAGTTGTTGGCGTAGAGACTGGTGAGCCTGCTGCTGTTGGATATCATTGAGAGTAGGGGGGATAGTAATTCCATGGGGTAAAATAAAGCTAGGACAGTCCAGTTCTAGGATTTCTGCTTCATTTTGTTCTTGAACTGAGGTGAAGTGAAGAGCTGAACTTCGATATAAATTTTCGCGTTCAATCAATTGTAGATAGGCTTGTTTCTTTCGGGCACTTTGCTGGAGAGACCAAGTGCAAAGTTGCCCAAGAGGGCGGACGATGTAGGGTATACGATGATGACGTGCGATCACCATTGCGATGGTTGAAGGATAGGAAAAAATGGCATGAATATGGAGTAAATCGTAGTCGTGAATGTTTTTCCATAGCCAAGATGTGAGTGAGCCAGAATAAGCGAATTCTCGGATTGAATGAATAGGAGGTGAAAAACGAGAGAAAAAATAGACAGGAGCTTCTTGATAATCAACTAATTGATTGAGAGGAACATCTAAAAGATCGGAGCCGTGGTCATTGGTTGTAACTATTTCGGCTAAAACATCTAGCTGATTTAAAGCTTTAACCATTTCAAGAATTGCGAGGCTAGGCCCCCCTCGCAATGGGCTAATGGAGGGAATGACGTGAAGGATCTTCATGGAGTTCTATGCCGTAAGCTGCTGAAGCCAGTGATGAAGAATGACCAGACTCCAACGACGATACCAGGGCGATAATTGGATGGTGTCGGGTACTGGCGTATCCTGGACGTAGTCTTTCCACTCATGTGTCATCCATTGTTCGTAGGGGAAGGCAAAGCCACGCTTGGGACGATTGAAAATCCATTCCGGGACTTCGGGAACGGCTTGAATAAGGAGTTGTTTCCCCGACTGCAGGCGAAGAGAGCTGGGGATCTGGGCAATTTTCTCTAGAAGCTGGCGATCAACGAAAGGAACTCGTAATTCTAGTCCCCAGCGCATGCTCATGACATCGCTGTCCCGCAGAAGCTGGTTGCGCATGTAGCGACTTAGTTCTAGCCAGCTGATTTCGTCTTGTATGGAGTCAAAATGTTGTTCGGAGAACAATTGATAAGATTGATGTAGAGAAACTGATTCAGGGCAATAGTAAGAGAGGATCTCTTGGGCTTCACGATGGGAAAAGATGCCACGAAAGCGTTGATAAGCGGCACTTGGTGTAGGTGGGGCTTGTAGAAAGTCGCCGAGGCGTCGCCACTTAGGTGATGCACTCCATTGTTCTAGAACCCGACCCAGGGTACAAGGGATGGGATGGAGCGCCTTGATCCGTTGGCCGAGGCGTACCATTTGGGGGACGGCTGCAAAAGATGTATAGCCGCCAAAAATCTCGTCTCCACCAAGGCCGGAGAGGACAACTTTGGTTCCAGCATCGTAGGCGAGTTTTGAGACGCAAAAGGTGTTGAAGCCGTCAATGCTGGGTTGATCGATAGCAGCTAAAAATTGGGGAAGAAGGGATTGGCCAATGGCTGCGGTTACAACGTATTCCGAATGATTGGTTCCAAATTGCCGGGCAATTTGACGGGCGAGGTCGCCTTCGTTCCATTGGGTTTCTTCAAAGGCGATGGAATAAGTATGGAGTGGATCAGTTTGAGTTTGGCGGGCGAGGGCAACCATGGCGGTGGAATCGATGCCGCCGCTAAGAAAGATACCAACCGGTACGTCGCTGATGAGGTGGTGTTTGACGGAGTCTAGTAGGGCTGAGCGTGTGAGGGTAATGGCGTCTTCGAGGTCGATGATTTTGGAATGAAAGTCAATGTTCCAGTAGCGATGCTGTTGGGTTTCACCGGCTTGCCACTGGAGGGAATATCCAGCCTGGAGGAGATAAATTTGGTCGATGAGGGTATGGGGTTCGGGGACGGAGCCAGTAGTGAGGTAGCCGTAGAGTCCTGTAGGGCTGAGTTTTTTGGACGGAAGACCGGAGGCCAAGACGGTGCGTAGTTCTGAAGCAAAAACCAGGGTAGTGCCGGATTGCCAGTAGTAGAGGGGTTTGATTCCGAGAGGATCGCGGGCGAGGAAGGCCGTTTTTTCCCAGTTATCCCAGATGGCGAAGGCAAACATGCCGCGTAGATGTTTGAGGCAGTCGATTCCGTCACGTTCGTAGAGTCTGAGGATGACTTCAGTGTCGGTGTTGGAGTGGAAGGGGATTCCTTCGCATTGGAGCTGAGAACGTAGGGCTTGAAAGTTATAGATTTCGCCATTAAAGGTGATCCAGTAGCGGCCGTCGGGGGTGGACATGGGTTGGTGCCCGGCGGTGCTGAGATCTAGGATTGAAAGGCGGGTGTGAGCTAGGGCGATTTGTTGGTCTTGGGAAATGTATGTTCCTTGATCGTCTGGGCCACGATATTGAAGGGTTTTCTGCATCGCAGAGATTGCTTGATTCAGCTTAATAGCACCAGTAGGATTTTTGCTCAGAACGCCTGCAATTCCGCACATTAGAGATTATTCCTACTAGATGTTGTTTGCTGAATGAGAGTTGATGCTTTTAGTGAAACTGTTGAGGTGGTTAGCTAGGGTTTGTTTGAAGGCTTCAAATCCGTAAATTTCGATAACTTTCTGCCTCAGCATTTCGGGTTGATACATGAGGGGATTGGGGTAAGTGCCTTGGAGGATTTGGAGGAGGTTTTGAGTGATTTCGTTGATATCGTCTGGGTTGACGAGGGCTCCGAGGGTGCCGTGGCAAAGGGCGTCAATGGCTCCATCTTGATTGCCGCCTAGTGTAGGCTTCCCGCAGGCAAGGGCTTCGAGGTATACAATGCCGAAGCCTTCGCCTTTGCTGGGCATGGCGAAGACGTTACAGAGGTTGTAGTAGTCGTTGAGTTCGTCGTCGGGGACAAATCCGGTAAGGGTGACGCAGTCTTGAATTTGGTATTGGTTGATGAGGTGTTGAATGCGGGATTGGTCACCGCCTTTGCCGACTAAGAGGTAGTGAATGTTGGGAATGACTTTGCGGATTTGAGGAAGGGCGGCGAGGATTTTGTCGTAGCCTTTGTATTGTTCGGAGGGTTCGAGACGGGCGACGGTGAGAATGATGGGTTGCTGGGGAGTGAGGTTATATTTTTGTAGGAGTCGATCCGGTTTGGGGGCGATATGGAAGCGATCGCTATCAAAGGTATTAGGCAAAACAACCACTTTGTCGGGGTCGAGGTTTTGTTCTTTCAGGAGCCGATCGCGGGTGTAGTGACTAACAGCTAGGATGCGATCTGCTTGCTGAAGAGCTTTTCGAAGATGGGGATCAGCAACGTTCCATGCATCGATACCGTGAGCAACTGCCCAGTAGGGGATACGCCAGAAACGGTTGATCAACCGCGCCACTGGTGTGAAGTTTAGATGGGTCGTAATGATCAGCTTAGGCCGTTGGAGCAGCGCCTGAGTGACAAGTTGGGCAGCGTAAAAGGGGCTACGAAGGCGGCGAGGGCAAGAACCAGCCCAATGAAATTTAGTACTACTCGGATTCCCGATTGCCTGATTAAACTGAGTCGCTTGATCATGCATTAAAAATGCATCATGTGGTGTATTCGGCGATATGGATTTCAGTGCCTTGAGCAAATAAGCAGAATAAACCTGAATGCCACCTTTCAGCGAAAATAAGTTGGGAATCCAAAGATGCACTTGGCTTGATGATGGCATTTTCATTTTCAGGTTGGTAGCAGTTCTTTGACTTTAGCGCTCAGGCGATGACGATAACTTTTCCAGGTGAGCTGTTCGGCTTTTCTACGCGCAGATCGTCCCATTTTAGCCAGTTCTTCTGGATGTCGATAACACCACTCAAGTTTTTCTTGAAGCGCCCCGACATCGCGAATTGGGACGATAAAACCTTCAACGCCATCGGTGATAATATCTGGCCCCGCTGTATTTGGCGTCGTGATGATGGGTATACCACAGGCCATTGCCTCGGTTAAGACTAATCCAAACCCTTCTACCAGTGAAGGGAAGACCAGTACGTTAGCCAAACTATAGTATTGATTCAGGCACGCATGGGGGATCGATGCAATGTGCTTATAGAGATGCTGATACGGCTGCAGCCATACCTTAGGCATTAAATTGGAGCCCACAAATAAGAGTTCAGCGTTAGGCAGTTTGAGTGATTTCCAGGCCTCTAATAAGTACTGGACACCTTTGCGCGGAGACATTCGACCAACATATAAGACGCGAAACTGATCATCCGGTTTGGCTTGCGGACGGAAATACTCGGTGGGTGCGCCATAGGGGATGACGCTGATTTTTTCGGCGCTGACTCCGGCCTCGAGCAGTGATCTTTGAGTTATTGAGGAAGCAACAAAGATATGATCAGCCAATGCAAGTTCTTGATTTTTCCGCTGTATCTTCCAATTAGGCTCTTGAATTGCCTCTATCGCAACCGCAAGCTGCGGAAATCGCTCTGCCTCTTCTGCCTGAATTGCTCGAACGAATTGATAAAACGGAATTGGCAGATCATATAAACAACAAATTCCCTGCTGCTTTGCCGCAGCAAAGATTGTGGCTGCTCCATCTTCATAGCCATAAATAGCATTCAGTCCGTTAAGGTGATGACTAGCCACTCTCCGATCAAGTGAATCCAATACCCAAGAGAATAGACGGTCAGGATTTAGCTGAAAAGGACGACATAGCTTGCTTCGTACTAAACCAACTCGAACCAGCTCTTCCCAGGGATAGGAGACAATTTTGCCTGTTCCTGGAATACTCCAAGTGCGGCGACTCAGCTCTTTTTGGATCAACCGGTTTAGTGCGTCGGGAAACTGTTTAGTATATTTTGCTTGAGCGGCATCCGGGTTGTAGGCCAGCGTGGTAACTATCTCATGCAGCCAGCCGACTTCGGAGAAAGCCATAGCGGCTTGGAGGGCGTTAGAGTTGGACGTTGCCTGAGCGATAGAAATAAGTGGTTGAGGCATAATATTCGGCAAGTTTTTGTTGCTGTTTCCAATTCTCAACTTGCTCCAGATGGGGCAATAAGAAAATAAAGCTAGCAAGAAACCAGTAGTACAACAAAAAGATATGATTTACGACTAATTGCGAATTTAACTGAATTAAATGGACAAGAAAAGCGGCAAGGGCCAGCTGTCGTAGGAAGGGATGCTTGAGTTTGAGAAATACAAACCCTAGCACGATGATAATGATAATACGCAAGCCATACCAAAACACAAAACCAAATGGACCCAGCTCTAGCGCAATTCGCCCCATTTCATTCTCAAAGCCAATGGGTATCGCTTCCGCTTGGGGCAAATCTAAGGCATTCCGTAAGGCTCTAACGGCTTGATGGGTTGCACCAGTACCATAGCCATCTAGTTGCTTATAGGCAAAATATGGAATTACGTTAAAGGCACCCGTAATACGATCAACTGCACTATCAGTCCCTGTGACTCGAGCAGAAAAAGCACCAAACGCAGCGCTAAACCATCGATTAACGGCGAAGAATACCACAATCGCCGGAATGGTAAATCTTCTGACATAAGTCACTATCGTAGAGGCTTGTGTTGCCATACTAAAACTGAGGTAGAGTACCAAGAAAATCGCATTAGCGAACACTACGCTTCTCGATCCTGTCATAAATGAATTAGCGACAAGCAACACCATCTCAATTGTCGCCACCAACTGCCAAATGCGCGCTTGATTGCGACTGAGGATAGGAACCAATAGCGCAAACCAGAAGCCCAGAAATGTCGTGAAACCAGCGATGTAGGAGAAGGGACCAGTGATCCTGATCTTGTCGAGTCCAGTAAAACCTGCATTAGAAACTTCTCCACCGATGAGGAGATTGATTGGACTAGAAGGAGGGCTCAAAAACTGAACGATGCCTAGTAGGCCAACAGGAATCATCAATAATAGATTTAGTCGGATAAACTTATATAGCTCTTCTTCCGATCGAAATAGGTTGGCACACATCCACATCAGAGGAATGTAGAGTAGATAGCCTTTTAAACCAAACAATCCAGCGATCGGAGAACCCAGACTAGGATTGAAGGCCTGAAACAAGCACAAACCTGCCGATAGGAAGATAAACAAATTGATTCCAAAGTTGCGCACTGGCACTCTCATCTCATCTGCAGAGAACACAAAATACTTCAGATACGCTCCTAATAGCACTAAGTCTTTCAGGAAGTAGATAAAATCACTGGCCTGGGGCAAAACCCATTTACGCAATATCCCCTCACCAACAACCAAAAGGAAAATGGCATAAATTGATCGTCGCCAATTAATCGATGAGAGATAGATGATCGAAGCTACAGCCACTAGGAAAAGTAATAATTTCATGCAATAGTTGCTTCCATTAATTGCAAGTAGGATTTTGCGACAGTTGAGGGATGATGACGAGTGAGGTGGGCTTGAGCATTGGCTCGGTATGTCGCGAGTTTATCAGGGTGAGTTAATAAATCTGCTAGTGTGGCTGCTAGTACATTGCCATCTCCGTTGGGGAATGTTGCTCCACAGGGACCGATCGCATCCTTCAGCCCACCACCTTCGGAACCAACGACTACGCAACCACAGGCAATTCCTTCCAATGCAACAATTCCAAAGGGCTCATCCCACAGGGAAGGCACCACCATAATTCGATGTTCATTCAGCAGTTGCGTTAGTTTTAGTCCAACCTGTGACCCGACGAATTCTACCTGGTCAGCCACACCATTTGCTTTTGCCTGTTGTCGAAGTGTCTCTTGTTCAGGGCCTTGGCCAATGATGGTTAAACTAGGAGTCAGCCCTATCGACTTTAGTTGGACTAGGGAATCTAGAATTAGACTTACGCCTTTGTCGGATACCAAGCGTCCTAAGAAAACCAGATCTCTGAACCGAGGTATATCGGATATTTCATAAAAGAGGTTCTCTCGATATGAGTTGGGAATAATCGTTGAGGGAACGGACAATGCTTTGCTAATCGCATGACTCACGGCAATATTAGTAGCAAACCTTGCGACGATATGCTTCAAGCGATCTTGCCAACCTCGACTACCATCAGAACGCTGATACCAAGTGTGATGCGCAATCACTAAGGGACGACGAATTAACAAATTTGGCCAGAGGCCCTTAAGGCTGACGCAACCTTGAAAAAAGACATTGCACCAGCGAGTCATTTGCAAAAGCTGATGGGGCTGAGGGCATCGGATAACCTCAAAGGGAAACATCTTATTGCTTTCATCAGGAGTAAGGCTAATTAATTTGACTGTATGGCCTTGACTTGTAAACTCATAGGCCAAAGATTCTATAATAGTTTCCAGCCCTCCGATATTAGGATAAAAAGAGGGAGAATAGATTAGAACCTTCATGTAGGATTCAAAGTTAGGATTTACGCTTAATCAACAAACACAAAGTATCGCCAGGAATTGTATTTGGCACAAAAATCTGGATTAGAGAGGTGATAACTTGAGTTGATGCTTGGTAGACATGCGATGAGTACACCCTGTTCTTGTAAGTCCAATTTTGAGACGGATTTCCAAAACTGCTTGCCTAGTAAGCAGGGCTTCGTCACCAGAATTGAGAAAAGGAAAATTAAGAGTCAAGAATAGGGAAAGCTAAGCCTAGTCTAGATTAGAGCCGTCTGGAATGAGCTATCGAGTCCTGTCACCTGTCCTGTCGAACCCAGCTTGTCGGAGCCGATTCGGTCTGTGCTCCTGCCATTTTTGAGCCGACGACTCCCAAACCAGATGAAAGCTGGCTGTCTCCCTTCGAGAGTCTGCCAGACGCGCGTCGAGAGCAAGGCACTTACCATCCGCTCTTAACGGTGATTGGTATAGTGACCTTCCCCCAGAAAGTGGACATTCCTCTCTAGAAATGTGTCTGAACATGATACAAGTCTTATTCAAGTTCTTTCATATAGCTGATGAACCATTGCTCTAGCATGCGCTGAAAGAGTATGATCTTGATACCAATTATGAGCATTGTTTGCGATCGCTTGCATCTCTGCATCACTCACCTGTCCGTCATCTAAATTGGATGCAACAAGGTAATGAATTCCAGGAATTAGTCCGTCCACCTCTGTTGTACTGTGTTTGCAATTAATCGATAGTAAGCCATGGGCACAGTAGGCAGCCAAGATAGTAGATTTCGCTAGGTAATCGGGATTATAGCTTAGGAGTCCTACAGTAGACTGAAGAAGAAGTTGACTAATTTTTGCGGCTGTCAGTTGCCCCATGGCAATAACAGGAACGTCGCTAACTGTTTCGGGAATAGACATCAGTTCAGGCCCAATATCGATAATGGCTTCAATCTTCAACAATTGGCACACCTGACTCAGTATGGGCATCGCGGACTGATAAACCTGATAACGATTAGTAGCCCCCCCAAAAATGATCAACTGTTTGCGGCGATTATTAAGTAATGGTGGCTCATTAGGCTCACCTACAGTGGAAAAGATAGGTAAAACAGAAATAGAGTGGTGCTGGGGCGCAAGGTTATGGAGAATTTTGGCGTAGAGGTGTTTACTCGTCAGAAGGGAATCACTCAGATGAGCAAGTCGGGCAGATAAATACTTTTGCAGGGGAAAAACCCAAAAAGCACTAGTCCAGGGGGGGCATCCGGCAGCATAAACTTCGTGGAACATAGTTATCAGGGAAACATCTGGTGTGTACTGCTGCCAATGCTGTAAACCATTGATTAACCAAGATGGACATCCTCGCTTAGCATAGCCGTAGCCAACATAGTGAAGGAAAACGATTGAGTCAGGCTGCTGGTTAAGCAGCGTTTGTAAAGCCGTTGCCGATCGACGATCAAGCCGACTCACCGGAAAGCCATCTAAATCTGAAGGGCCACTCCAACTTGGATCACCCACAATAAAGTGGGTTTGAATAGCAAATTCCTGACGCATTTGCTGCGCCAGACAGCAAGCATAGTCGCCTACACCACTTATTTGAGGTGGAAAATTTGGAATGATTTGAATGATAGAATGCATGACAGCAAAACTCAAACTAGAATTTATTCTGCTTCATCGAAAGTTCTACAAACTTCTGGTAGAGACTATCTGCGGCGTCAATAGATGCTTGGCAATCCGTGGACTCCAGCGCTTTTCGCACCTGTAATTTAAAGTCAGTGCGGCACTTCGAGGGTCCGGAATGATAACCCATTGACTCATTAACTTTTTTAATTTCTGTTTCACTAATATTTTCAAACGCAGAACAAAAGTCTGTCTTAAAGCGCAAGTTTAAAAGGTTAATAGCTTTACCGAAGTTTTGAATAGTCTCATCAAATAGAGAAATCACATAAGAATCACTGTAAGGTAATAAGCTTGAGTAAAAATCAATCCACCACTTCAGGTAACAATTCATGCTTATAGCTAATGCAGGATTATAGCGTTGTTCAACCAAACTAATTTGCAGGTCTAATGCCCTAAGAGAACAAACTGTATCGACCGGTGGACGAATCAATAAAATGCTTGGTATTGACAATCGTGATGCTCGAATGATTTGGGCCGGAGCATGCAAATGATGTGCTACCGAAAAATCGCAATCTTGAACTCGCTGAAATGCACCAACAGAGAAGCTATTGGCTGAGCGGGGGAACCCCTCAATAACTATATCTGTACTTTTACAGACTGCTAAATTTCGACCTGTACGATTTAAAGATACAAGCGGGAAAAATAGTTCAGGATGTACAGAAATATATGAGCGCAACTTAAATTTAATTTTTCGAGCTATGAATTCTCTAGATACGCTAGTAGATAGTTCTAATCCATTTATTTTCAAGAATTTATTCATGGATACTAAAGATAAAACTAATTTAAAAGGTTAAGCCGTCCAAGTCGGGTAAATCTAAGTCTTCCATCAGTGGGATAATCCAGCGAAGCTACGTTGCGTTAGTTGAGCATTAAACTGAGAGTGAAGCAACGCACTGAAAATAGTTTAAAATCGCCTATCAGACTCTAGTAAGGATTAGACTTTAAGCCTGGATAGGTACCCGGAATAGAACTATCATTTGTGTCAAAAGCCTAGATGCAAAAACTTTAGGAAAACGTTGGGAAAAAACTTCAAGCTGAAATACAAGATCTTTGGGAAGAATCTTGAGTAGCCGCCCAAGCTTAACGTGCCCGCTTGTAAGGGAATTATTACTTAAGATAAGATCTTCAATCAGCAAGCCTGTATTATCTGCAAAAGATCTGACTTCGTCTTCATGCAGTAGAAAAATGTGACCGTCAGAATTTGCCTGGAACTGGATATCTTCAAAAACGCTTGAATCGGGACAATCTGAAAATCTTGGCAACTTGTTTTTAAAGTACTTGCCGTTAGGGGTAGTCATCAGAATGTAGCCTCCTGGTTTGACCAATCTAGCCGTATTTTTCAGGAATTGGTCAGGATGGGCTACATGCTCGATCACTTCCGCTATCAGGACAGCATCAAACCGATTTGGAAATTCCAATTCAAAGGCGTTACCAGGAGCAAAGACAACGTTACCGCTCTCGTGCTTAGCCCGAACATAATCCACAAGGTCAGCCCGAAAGTCATTCCACGTGACATCGTACCCTAATTCAGCTAACGCAAGCGAAAAATTCCCTTGTGCGGCGGCGATATCAAGAATGCTAGCCCCTGGATTCAACACCTTACGGAGCATATTTACAGTATGATTCCGACGGTTTTCATAATGATAGGCGTAGCCTAAATACGTATACTCACCGTATATTTCCTCCAGATCGTAAGGGTATGAGTATTTCCACGAGGCTGGCCAATTGTCTTCTGGATAAATACGTTTCATACTACTTCTTTAAAGTCATCCAACAATAACAGCTCAAGGCTTTATTGCATGAAAATTTCACAAGAGTCTCTTGAGTATATTCAACCAAATTGAATCAAACTATGAGGCAACTAATTTAATATAATCCTCCGCTATCTTCAGCCAGGAGAATGTCTGATAATAATCTTTCATGTCAGTTTTAGTTGAGCAGCTTAGCATATCAATTACCCCCTCCAATTTAGGCGGAAACAGTTTTATCATATCTGGGCAAAAAGTACTCAAATCAGTTACTCCGCCAGCGCGTGTTGCAAAAACGGGCATTCCAGATTCGAGCATTTCATTCAAAACCAGCCCCCAGCCTTCCACGCGACTTGTAAATAAACCAATATCATGGTTAAGAAGCAAAGAATAAATCTGGTTTCTTTCAAATGAGGAAATGATTTTTACGTTCCCTGACTGAAGCAATCTAGATGAAAACTGTTTCTCAGCGTAAGTCCCACATCCCGCAATGGTAAAAGTATCCTTCGGGTTCAAGGGTATTCGCTTTTGGATAAATTCAGTAAGTTCAGTAATGCCTTTGTGGTGAGTCCATCGACCAATCCAAAGAAACCGACATCCTTCACCTTCCCGTCGTTGTCGGCAGGAACGGATCTTGGCGACTTGTATTTGTTCTCGGTGCGAGAGCGCGTTATTATACGAAACTAATTTGCCCTTCCACCAAGGAAACCATTTCTTCATCCATTCAAGCTCTATGCTTCCCAAGCAAAGAATATAGTTCGCTCTTCTCCAAGACTGTAATAGTAGTAATGACAGATATGGTAGTATAAGAAAAAGGTTAAACGCTTTAAAAGCGATCGCTTTAAAGCCATTGTTTTGTGAATTCTGGATTTCAGACAGCCTGTACAGAATATCAGGCTGAACACTACGAGCGATGGAGCAACCGGATTCAGCAACTCGCTCGGTGAGCAACAAGGGATAGCAGTCAATCACATCAAAGGACTTTTGAGTTTTAAGAAACTCGTCCAGCTTTGAACGCATGAATTGCCAATTTCGAAGCTCTGCCCACCAGCGTGTACAGGCTTGCATGGGATGGGGAGACCAGCAAGTTACAGCATGTCCTTGATCCCGAAATGCTTCTGCTAAATTAATGGCCATCTGGCCAGCGCCAAATTTGGGCGACAACGGTGCATGAGTCACGATTAAAATGCGAAGATGCCGTTTCTCAGGCTTTTCGATTGACTCCTGCTGGAGGCTATGATTTTTCATAAAGCTCTAGATGTTGGTCTACAACACTCTCCCAATTTAAATGCTTTACCCATTGACGAGAACGAGATTGCCACAGGTCATACTCTTCTGAAGTTAGATCGATGATCTGACGAATAGCCTTGGCGATCGCCTCTCCAGAGTTTTGCTCAACTACCCAGCCGGTTTGCCCATGTTCGACAAATTCGTGCATTGCCCCTGCATTGGTACAAATAACGGGTGTGCCACAGGCTTGAGACTCCAGCAAGGTAAAACCCATCAACTCAGGCAGCGGCGTGTATTTGCCATAGCAGTTAGTGTGTACTGAGGGCAATACGGTTACTTTCGCGGTGCGATATTCGTTGATGAGACGTAGATCATCAGCATTGTGAACAAACTCCACAGGTAGACCTTCTGCTTTATCTTTTAAGTCGCTGTAGAACTCATCGTGGTAGGCTCTACCGATAATGACTAACCGATAACCAGTTGTCTGAAGTAAACGCATGGCATCAACCAAGTAATTAACGCCCTTATGCGGCAAGATACGCCCTACATAGAGAATTTTGTTTTCTTTAGGCAAGGCGGGGTCTGGGTAAAACTTATCGGTGTCGATGCCACCTTTGATCAAAGTGGCTTTGCGCTGTAATTGCTCTGGAATAAAGCCCATACCAAATTGGGAGTAAGCGATTGCCCCTCGATATCTCTGAAATACTGGGAGCTTTTGATTTAATACCAGGCTGCCGCCACCTCCGTAGTCAGTTACGAATACCTTCTTTCCTAGCGATCGTCCCACCAAACACGCCAGGTCAGACACAACGGTATTGATGTTATGGATATGGACAACATCAGCTCTCACAAGCGACGTGAGGTAGCGAATACTGAGGGGGTTAATGCGGTTGCCGTGAATAAAATGCTTCACCGGATATGTTTCCAGCCGTAGGTCACCAAAATAGTGGGTTTGGCGACAAGGGGCAAAACTCACAAGCGTCGTTGAGATTCGTTTGGCCATCCAAGTTGCTAATTCTGTTGGATATCGCTCTCCGCCGCCAATGACGGAATTATCATCAAAATAAGTAGGGGTGATATGGACAACTTTCATTATTATTAATCAATCGAATAGTAACCGCAGCCAATTTTCAAGCCTAGACAGTTGAAACGTCAATAGTTTCTATTAAAGCAACTGCATTTGCGCCTGCTGGTTTCAATCCATGGGGCCAAACAGGCGTTGATTCATCAAACTGTGAAAACCAACCCTGACTATCCTTATGTAGAATAGTTATCATAATCTTCCGACCATAGCGCGCTGCGATCTCGTAAAATTCTTGAATATCGTTGCTGCCAAGCCTATATTCGCCATTTTTCCATAAACCTTCACCATAAGGCATGCTGACCAGAAGTAAACCTTGAGGTGAAAGTAATTCCATTAGGGAGATAAAAGCTTCTTGCCAACAAGCTTCTGCATTTGACTGAGAAGCTTTAATTTCTGCTGAACCGTTAAGTGAGAAATCATTATAAGAATTATCCCCACCCACATGTTCCAAGGTAGAAATGCAAGTGATACAGTCAAACGATTGCTTAGGTAGGTCAGACTCTCTAATGTCTTGAGAATGAAACGAGATACGACCGTGAAGAGCTAAGGGCTCACTCACTAAATTCAGAAAATGTACATCCGAAAATTGCTGCAACAGTTTCTCCAGGCAATAGCTTGTGTTCATGACACAGCCTACATCTAGAAATCGTTGTTTAGAGCCTAGTTTCGAGAGACTCAGGATCACCCATGAGTATTCACAGATCCGTTCATCATAGAATTTAAATCTAGGCTGCTGAAGAAAGAATAGCCACTTCTCAGGAGATTTGAGCACATTCTCGCAAACCTCCGCTACTAACTCTTGCCTCGTCCACCAGTATCGGATTGAAAAAGGCTCCACCTCATAAGCTGTAAATCTATTAAGGAGCCCCCACCATTGATGATGAAGTTTAGTAGGCAAAGTACCAACCGAGTTGATCAATTTTCTTAATGTATTCATTGCTCTTGTGGTTTCTTGATGCTGATTTGTTTGTTGATACTCAAGATTAAATCTCAAATAACTTATACGAGCTAAAACCCAAATATGCTGGAATTATATTCACTAAAAGAACCACCGAACTCAACCTAATTTTCCCAACCACTGAGCTGCCGAATTGAGTTCTTCAAGATGATGCTATTCTCATGATGAGACTAGCCGGAGTTTTCTGCACCATGCACCACTAATCACGATATACTGCATTTTCCGGCTGTACCACAAGATGATTACCCTCAGAATGCATACATTAACCCCACCAGTTCTTAATCTTCTGATATTTCTGCTGACCTAAGAGAGATTTGAATAGGACTTTCCAAAATAATGGTACGCTTATGAGCGTTATCTGATGAGTTAATACATTGATAGTAGCTCCCAGTTTCTGATGATCTGGAGTAGCAAAAATGAGTCCTAATGCCCTAAAGTCACTAGCTTTAATTTTGTATTCTAACCACTTCAGACCCGAGTAGACTCGCCTTGCTTCTGAAGTAGCTACGTTATAGTATTCTTCGTATTGATTTTTGTCGGACTGTAGAGTTTTGTTTGATCCATGATACTTAAACTTAACCCAGCGATCATCAACCCAACTAGCCTTTGGATTTTGGGCTAAGATGCGTAGAAATAATTGATAATCCATTGACATTCTAAGGCCAATATCTAAGGGAAAGGCCTTATCGCATAAGGACTTATCAATAAACACAGAAGGTTGCGGAAGCGGAACAAATGACCAAAATTTAACGTAGTCGTCAAAGGTCTGAGGTGGAGCAATGCCATTAAATTCCTTGGTGATCAGAACCTCTTGATCTTGCGCATCAACATTGAGACAAGTCCCAACAATGAGTTGATGGCCCTGAAGGTACAAGCTCGCGACATCGTGTAGGCAAGTGGGACTTAAATACGCATCATCAGCATTCAGCCAGACAAAGATATGTCCTGTGCAGCGCATAAATCCTTTATTGATGGCATCCGTTTGACCTCCATCAGGTTCGCTGCACCAAAACGTAAGCCAGGACTCATATTTCTTGATTATGTTTGGAGTTTGGTCATTAGAACAACCATCAATAATTATGTATTCGAGGTTGGGGTAACTCTGCAGTAGCACCGATCTAATGGTTTCCTCGATGAATTGTCCGTAGTTATAGCTAGGAGTAACGATGCTAATCTTAGGCCATTCTGATCCACCAGACATTCGATCGCCCAACAACTCACTCTGTTCTGTCCAAGGCCAACCTGTTTTACCTTCAGGCGGTGCTGGTAGGTCAACAAGGGACAACGCACGATTTTTGATCGCCATACTTGTTTCTAATTAAGTGCTTGTGTGTAAAGGCTAATGTAGCGTTCTGCTTGCAAGCTGAGTGAGTATTCTTGCAAGGCAATTTCCCGACAATTCTGGCTCATCTGTTCCCGTAGTGCTGTGTTGCTAAGCAACTGTTCAATGCCTATTGCAAAGTCCTGTGCATCTTCAGGTTGGGCTAAGTAGCCTGTGATGCCTGGGCGAACTAGGTCGGGTACCCCTCCAATCTTGAAAGAAACCATAGGGGTGCCACAGGCCATGCTTTCTTGGAGAACAAGAGGAAGATTATCAGCACGGGTCGGAAAAAGGAATAGGTCAGCGGCGGAATAGGCAACCGCTTTAAGACGATCGCTACTGATATATCCCAAACTCACGGTATCAATGCCAACCGTATCGGCAATTTTCTCCCCACTGCTCCCAAAGGTCAGTACTGTAGTTTCCGCTTTGAGCGCAGTTGGCAACTGTGTTAGCGCTGTTTTGAGCAGGTCGCCGCCTTTACGAGAGTCGATGAGGCTGTCTGCACCAAAGAGCAACACATGTTTATCTGGAGATAAGCCTAAGGCCCGTCGGCATAGTTCAGGATCTAGGGGTTGATATGCCTCCGTATCAATGCCATTGGGAATATGGTGGATGGGGAAACGGTTGAGCATACTTGCTTGGGCTTCCTCAGTTAGCCAGTGGCTAAGGGTGACAATAACCAGGTTAGAACGACTATAGACCCAGTCTTTTAGCCGCCATTCTAGGTGGGTAGCGTCTCGGCGGATGGCGGGGTACGTGTCGGGGTAAGGGCATTGGCCGCAGCTGGTTTGCCATTTGCTGCAATCGTAGCTGTAGGCGCAGTGGCCAGTGAAGCTCCACATATCATGGAGGGTAAAGATGGCGGGTTTAGTCGCGGTGAGTTTTGGAAGAGCTAGGTAGTTAAAGTAACCCGTGTGTAGGTTATGGAAGTTAAGGATATCAGCAGCTCGATACCAGTCATGTTTGGGAATATCAAAACTACTGATGCGATGAATATGGTTTAAGCCAAGGCGAGGAATTATTCGTGCTAGCACCCTCTCGGGAAGCGTGAAGGAGGTTGGCGTAGCCTGACCAACGAGATTGCTTTGGGTTTTGACATTGCCCACTAGTAGCTTAGAGTCAATGCCTTGAGCCAGCAAACCTTGGTGCAGCCGATAACCGGCAATGGCAGCGCCGCCGACAATGTCAGATTGGTTAATGTGTAGTACATTCATCAGGCTGGCTTGATTGCTTCCATGTAAAGGGAGTCGGGCTTATAAACACTGCCGTTAGGTTCGGTGTCGAGGTTGAAGCTAGACCAGTGTAGGATCGCGCTTTCATGGGCAGGGCGCTGCTGGATTTTCTCAAAGCCATTTTGCTGTAGTAATTGGGCGAGGGAGTAGCGATCGTACATCCATTGATGAATCTCACCACTTTGGCGAAACCGACCGATCTGAAGAGCTTGATAATCGGCGGAGCTAAGAAGTCGCTTCAGGAAAATGTTTTGGCGATAGTGGGGATCGCGGAAAACCCGATAGATGGGTCGCAAGGCATGTTTGAACCAGGGCTTAGATAGTGAGATCTGTTGGGTCTGACAACCCGATGCGATGATGTTTTTTGCTTCTGTACCCAGTCGTTTTAGGATAAAGGTTTCGTTGGGAATATTCTCTTGATGCAGGTAGGCTATCATCTCACCGCCAGCCTGGTTACGCACCATCTGATCAAATAGTTCTAGTAGTAGCCAGGTATAGTTGTTGGCAGCTTCTAGAGAGTTGTCGAGGGCTTGCTCTAAGGCAAAGAGATAACTACGTATGATTTGTTCTAAATCAGGCACAGCTATACGGAGAATGCCTTGAGGACGCAGGACACGATGACATTCTTGTAAAAAAGTCGCTGCTTCGGCTTTTGGAAAGTGTTCGAGCAGATGGGAATGATAGACGACATCGAAGCTGTTATCGGAGAAGGGGATGTCCTTAGTAAGATTGTGGGCAATGACGACTGGGTTGGGTGAGGTGAAGTTGACGTTGATCCAGTCAGTGTGAAAGCGATTGCCGCAGCCAAGGTTAAGATATTTCATGGTTGGTCGCGGAAAGCAAAAATGTTTAACTGCATATCCATACCCAAATGAATATTACGGTTGAAGAATGGCTGTGGCGATGTTGCAGGAGGATGAATATGAAGTCTAAACCCCGCATCAGAAAGTATATCAATCAAAATATTTAAAGTCTGTTTCTGGTTTACGAAGGAATGATATTCAACAAATAGGTTCTCAACATTTCCTAGCAAGTCTTGACAATCCTTCAGAACCTCCGTCTCAGCTCCCTCAATATCCAACTTAAGAAAGTGAACTGGTTGATTTAAATACTCACGCAATCGGATAGCTGGAACTTGATGCTTGTAATTACTTTGATCAGTTTCAACGACTCGTCCACCATCTGCACCTTCAGCCATAAATTCTAGAATTGTTTCCGAACTCCACAATGCTTTATTGAGCAAAGTCACATCAGTTAGTTGAAATTTTTCAGTGTTTTCCTGTAAAATTCTAAAAACATTTGGATCTGGTTCAAAAGCTATTACTTTCGAATCAGGATATAGCTGCTTGAAATAGATGAGGCTTAAACCGATATTTGCGCCTCCATCAATGATCAAGGGATTCTTGATTGAAGCTTTAAACTTATAAATTTGCTGTTCAAATATTTCACGATACATGAACAAAAACGATGCAGAATCGACAAGCTGAATTTCAGTATCCAGCAAATTCGTTGAAGTCGAAGTATATCTAGGTGTCTTGGTTAGTTCTTTCAGGGCATTATGACGTTTAGCGTAGTCTGGCTTTAAAAGAAGCTTTCCAAAATGCTTAAGATGTGGCATATTTTTCGAATTCTTTGGTTTTGAGGTTAATATGTGCAAAAGTAAAAAATTTTCACGGAAACATCAGATAGTTACTTGTCTTGTAAATTATCTGACCCTCAATCAAGAATATGCCGTAATCTAGCATTCTTTTTTGAAGGGCAATAAATCTCATGTTTCGCATACTCATCTCACGGTTCGCTCATTTATTTTAGTGGTTCCAAGAAATACGAAACCGCTACATGTCGCGTAAAGCCAGTCTATTTTTTCAGTTGACTGATTGGCCAGGGATACGAAGGCACAAGATCCACAGCCTTACTTGTTTGTCAATAGTCTAAAAACCTATTGCCTTCGTCGTATTTTTAGAACTCAATTTATTTTGAGCGAACCGTGAGCTCATTTTAGTGATTCAATGAAATGCTAAAGCCCTGCATATAGCGTATATCCAATTGATTTTTCTACATGATTGTCTGACTCATAGATAAATTATCTGACTCAGATATCTGGAAAGCCAAACCCATAGGTTTGTTTAGTTGTCAATAATTCTCAGCTATTGATTAAGGTAGTATCTTAGAACATCTAATTATTTTGTGTGAACCACGAGATGAATTTCATCAAACCAATATATCAAAGTATAAAATGGGATTGGTGATTTTCTATTGAGAGATGTGAGTGCCGCCGCTGAAAAAGCCAATATTAAACACTAATTCAAATAGAAAGAAGCTTGTTTTCGATATTTTCATGAAGTTGGTTCACGCGTTGTTGCCAAGTATGTTCTTTTAAAACCCTCCGTTGTCCGGCTTGTGCGATGGAAAGTCTTTCCTCTTCATGCTCAAGCAAGTACTTAACTTTACTGATGCATTCATCAACACTGCGATACGTAACAATCTCAGTATCGAGTTCAAAATAGCTGCTGAGGTTCTGTTTCCAGTCCGTCAGCAAACAAGCCCCCATACCTGTCGCCTCGAATAAACGCATATTTCCTGCATAGTCCTCAGCGCAATTTATATGCATGTTAAAGGTCATTTTTGACCTTGCAAGTGTTTGAAAATATTCAATTCCAAACACGGGCTCATGAAACCTGTGGGGATGTAATTGTTTAAGTGAAAGCAGAGTAGGGTCAGCTTTCCATGAGGCACCTCTTCTAAAGTAAGGCACTTTTTTTAAAATATTTTCAGGCAAGCCGATACTCTCTTTTAGAAATCTGTTAGTTTCGTAAATAGCTTTCACTCTATTGCTTGAAACTGAGGAGGGGACATCTCCCCAAACTTCCAATGAAGTGCTGTCAAGCAAAGTTTCAATCACTTTATATCGCTTGGAATGGTACCCGTTTCGATATCCCAAACTACCAATAAAACTGAACTCTAGGTCTTGTTCACGAGGCACTTCCATTTCTTTCGAAATTGAATGTTCATGAGCAAGTGGAATCAGTAATGCTTTAGCTCCATTTTCCTCTAGCTTTTTCACAAAGTTTGGGACACAAGTTGCAACAACGTCCAAATCTCGAAAAACAGAAAAATCCGCAGTAGGTGCTGCTCTCCAACCTATAAGTAAGACCTTCTCTCCAAGCATCTCTCTTATTTGATTGCGGAAGGCAAAATCAAATAAATACAGATCCTGTAAATACACAATCTCTGGCTTAAATTTTTCAATTTGAGCTAGAGCTATATCCTTAGTCCAAGATTCTTCGTGGTAAACAACGTTGTTCTCTTCCGCCCAAGTTTTTTGTAAAGGCTCTATTGAGACAAAAATGTCTTCGGCTTCATTGCCTAAAATATTTAGATATTTAGAATAGTAGTCAGAAAGACCATATCGAGTTTTGACAAACCTATCAAATAGTTTTTTGTAGGATAGCTCTGCATAGTCTTTGTTCTCTGCTAAAAATTGGTGAACAAATTGGGGATAAACAGTAGTAAGTTTTTGAAACCGATAATTTCTCATTATTGTTAACTGTGAGAATAGTAAGAATTAACCGAGTTGATAACCCTGTTACGCATCTCATGAGTTAATTCTGGATACATAGGTAAACTGACTATTTCTTCTGCGACTTTTTCAGTAATCGGCAGTGAGCCTTCTGAAATTTTAAGGTGCTGATAAGCAGGTTGCCTATGTAAAGGGATAGGATAATGAATGCCGGTAAAAACACCCCTCTTTTTTAAATAATCCTGAAATTGTTCACGATTTTTAACGCGTATAACAAATAAGTGCCAAACTGATCTTGCTTCGGGTTGTATTGTTGGCAAAGTTACTTTGCTATCGGGTAAAGACTTTAGGTAAGCAACAGCATGCTTCTGACGAAGATTATTCCATTTATCTATATACTTAAGTTTTACTCTCAAAATTGATGCTTGTAGACCATCTAATCGGCTATTGACTCCTTCTACCTGGTGGAGATACTTTTCGAGACGTCCGTGATTGGCTAACATTCGGATACGCTCGATCAGAGCTTCATTCTGACTAACAACTGCCCCACCGTCTCCATAAGCACCCAAGTTTTTCCCTGGATAAAAGCTAAAACAGGCTGCATCACCTAGTGAACCAACTCGCTGGCCTTGTGTATAGGCTCCATGAGCTTGGGCTGCATCCTCTATTACTTTAAGACTATGGCGTTTAGCGATATCCATCAAGCGAGTCATATTGCAGGGCTGCCCATAAAGGTGGACAGCAATGATTGCTCGTGTGCGTGAGGTGATCGCTGCTTCTACAGCATCTGGATCGATCAACATCGTATCCTCACAAATATCTACAAAGACTGGGTGAGCACCCGCAAGCGAAATAGCTTCTGCTGTCGCAATGAACGTGTGAGCTACAGTGATTACTTCATCCCCTTCACCGATTCCTAAAGCTCTCAAAACTAAATACAATGCATCAGTGCCGTTCCCAACGCTGGTACATGCTTTAACCTCACAGTAGTCAGCAAACTCTTTTTCAAACTGCTTTACTTCTTCTCCTCCAATGAATGCCGTAGATGAAATTGTTCTTTCTATAGCGGAATCAATTTCAGATTTGATAGATATATACTGAGCAGTTAAATCGTTAAGCGGAACAGTAATTTCATGCTTGGTGTTTGAAATTAGCATAATGGCTTCTTCTCATAATTACTTGAATGCTTAAGTGCTTAATAATGAATATTTCGCACAAATTTAGCGGGATTACCCACTACTATTGTTCGTTCAGATACAGGCTTAGTTACTACACTGCCTGCTCCAACAAGTGCCTCTGAACCAACAGATATTCCGGGTAGAATCGTCGAGTTAGCCCCAATGCGTGCGCGTATTCCTATCGTAGGCCCTTTTAGCTCAGCTTTAGCAGTAGGTGACTGCGGAAACCGGGCATTTGTTAGTACAACATTTGGTCCAATCCAGCAGCAGTCCTCTAAAATAGAAAACTCGGGTATAAAAGCTTGGCTGTGTATACGAACTCCATTTCCAATAGACACGTGATGTTCAACTATACTAAGTGTGCCTACACTAACGTCGTTACCAATATTATTGAGCTCACGCAAGTTGGCTTTGTGTCCGGTCTGAAAGTTAGCTCCTATTGTATTGCCTGCGTAAATCACGCTGTGAGAGCGTATGACTGCTCCATCTCCAATAATGGTAGGTTCACCTGAGTAGTCTTTAAAGGGAAGTCCAACAATACAGTAATCTTCAATGATTACATTCTCTCCTAGTCTTACGTTAGGATATACTTTCGATGTTTCGGCGATAGTCATTAGTTATATCCTAAACGGCTCATTTTGGGCCGAAACCGCAAGAAAATCTCTCTCCCAGTTTCAATCGATTCGTATATCGCATTAATGAGCTCTAAGCTTTTGAGGCCAGTAAAGCCATCTACAAGTTGATGTGTATTTTTCTGAAGACATTCAACAACATGTGTGTAATAAGTATGATGCCCATAACCATAAACATTTGGAGGGTTTACAGAGTACTTCTCTAAAATAGACTCATCTTCAGGCAATCTCTTATCAAATTGCCAAGTCTTCATTTGATTGACAGCAAACCCACCAATTTCGACTGTACCATGTTCTCCGAGAATAGAAATTGATCCCTCTAAATCGTTTGGTCGCGTAGCGGTAGTGGCCTCTATAACTCCGATCGCTCCATTTCTAAAGCGTAGAATCACGACTGCTGTATCTTCCGCCTCAATATCAACTAATGCTGTTCGACTCATCGCCATAACTGACTCAACATCGCCCATCATCCATTGAAGCAAATCGATATGGTGGCTTGCTTGATTGGTAAGGACTCCCCCATCCATTGCCCAAGTACCTCTCCAGGCATCCATGTCGTAATATTCTTGATTTCGACTCCACCGAACTCTCACAGTCCCCATAACCAATTTCCCAAAACGACCACCATCAATAGCTTGGCGTAGCTTGACAACTGGCACATTAAAACGGTTCTGCTTAACTACGAAGAGCCTACATCCATAACGATCACATGCTTCAATCATTGCATTTGCATCTCCTAGTAAAAGAGCCATAGGCTTTTCGACTAGAATATGCTTTTTGTATGGCGCAAGTTTTAGCGTATGCTCAGCATGAAGGCCACTAGGCGTTAAAATAGAGACTACGTCAATATTTTCGGTTTTTACCATTTTCTCCATATTGGAGAAGACAGGCACACCAAACTTTTGACCATAGTATTGAGCCTTGACTTCATCCACATCACATACTGCAGCTAACTCAGCACCTGGTATTTTGTGGTTTCCTAACAGCTCTGCATGGCGCTTTGCAATTCGACCACATCCTACCAAAGCGAAACGGATATTAGAATTTTTCACTTTCTGCTCCAAATCAAGAATACTAATTATTTAGAATATAGAGATTGTTACGTGCCTGTAATATGGGTTATTGAGAGATTTTTAACTGTACCTTTGCAAAAAAAGAATTGCAGTAACTCAATCTCAAAAAGTAAGATTTTAAAATTAAGGCTTGCTTGAGTTTTTTAGGATTATTGGTTTTTGAGAGACAAGTACACAATCACAGTTCTTTAAGCACAGTAAGATTTCGAGAAAATAGGATTTTAGATGTAGCCATGAACGATCCCTGTACAAGTGCTAATTTTTTTCGATAATATTCCTGAAAGCATTGGGCACTGGTTCCGTCGAATTGGATATGAAAAGCATTATTACGTGAGGGATACAAGGATTTTCCTCAAAAACAAGTTAGTTAATTTTTTGCCCTAAAATGGCTGAATACCTTGATTTCACGTTCAGATACTAAATTATGTTTTTTGAGGCTAAACGCTACAGCCCTTCTAGGAAATGGATATGTGATCCAACTAGACGGAACCAGTGCCCACAGTGCAATTCCCATAGAAAACGACTGCCTCGCTCCATCAGCACAATTGTCCAACCTTCCGAGGCTGAAGCCGGTACATTTTTATCGACTTTGGTGTAGAGTTCGTCGCCTTCTATTTCCTG